>Ga0209614_1000114_pt1 | contig 71550 bp, 66 predicted proteins | sample BlaSprsedimmetaG_FD_185484 | JGI IMG/M metagenome (GOLD analysis project Ga0209614, IMG submission 185484) | Hot spring sediment bacterial and archeal communities from California, USA to study Microbial Dark Matter (Phase II) - Blank Spring... ... | reverse complement strand
CAAGTTGTGGGGCTGTAGCTCAGTTGGGAGAGCGCTACAATCGCACTGTAGAGGTCAGGGGTTCGAATCCCCTCAGCTCCACCAACGAGCACCCTGGTTTGGGCCCGTAGCGCAGTTGGGAGCGCGTCTCAATGGCATTGAGAAGGCCGAGGGTTCGAGTCCCTCCGGGTCCACTTTTTTATACCCAAACACTGCGAACAGGAGTAGTAGGCCATCTCTGCAGCGAGCCGGAAAGAACCCAGTGCAAGTCCGGCAATCGGTGCCCACGGAGAGCACTCTTATTGACAAGGCCGAACTCGCCTGGGAGTTGCGTCGGTGAAAGCGATCTCTGTCCAGTAACCGCCGCCGGGTGGCTCCCGTTCACGAGCCAAGAGTGGGAGACCTGTCCCTGGCGTGACTCGGTCTCCAATCAGGGTGGTACCACGAAGCCGCCCCTTCGTCCCTGAAGGCGAGGGGGCTTTTTTGTTGATGGATACGGACCGTGATCAATAGAGCGGAGGACACAAATACATGAGCCTTCAACCTACACCTTGGATCTGGTACGACGGCGAACTGGTAGCGTGGGAAGAGGCCCGCGTTCACGTGTTCGCCCACGCACTCCACTATGGGTCCAGCGTCTTTGAGGGGCTGCGGGCCTACGCCACGCCGCGTGGACCGGCAGTGCTGGGCCTGACACCTCACGTGCAGCGGCTCTTTGCTTCGTGCAAGATCTATCGCATGCCCATCCCCTATTCAGCAGAGGAAATCTGCCAGGCGATCCAGGAGACCATTCGAGCCAACGAGCTCGAGTCCTGTTACATTCGCCCCCTGGTCTTTCGCGGTATGGGCATCCTCTCCCTGGACCCGCGCGCCTTTCCCGTTCAAGTCGTCATCGGCGCGGTACCGTTCGGCAAGTACCTGGGGAACGAGGACCAGGGCATTGACGTGGGAGTCAGCAGTTGGCAGCGTATCGCGCCCAACACCCTGCCCGCCATGGCCAAGATCGGCGGACTGTACGTCAACTCCCAGTTGGTCACCATGGAGGCCCGTGACCGGGGATTTGCCGAGGCAATCGTACTGAACACCGCTGGGTACGTCAGCGAGGGCAGCGGCGAGAACCTGTTCCTGGTAAAGGATGGCGCGCTGTACACGCCGCCCCTGGCCGCCTCCATCCTGGGTGGGATCACGCGGGCCTTTGTCATCCAGTTGGCGCGGGATCTGGGCTATCCGGTGCGCGAGGAGATGATCGCCCGCGAGATGCTCTACCTGGCCGACGAGGCTTTTTTCACCGGGACGGCCGCCGAGATCACCCCCATCCGCAGCATAGACCACATCCCGGTGGGAGAGGGAGCGTGCGGCCCGATGACCACCCACCTGATGGAGCAGTTCTTTGGCATCGCCCGGGGCGAGATGGAGGACCGCTTCGGCTGGCTGACGCCGGTGGCGCCATGACCTCGCCGCTGAAAGCCAGGAGGTGTCGTTTCGTAATTGCCCACGGATCTTGCAGATGGACACAGATCAAGATACAGGCTGCGAACAGGTCTTCTTTGAGCCAACGTACCCGGCGACGAGACGGAGGAGAGAGCGGTGAAACGGGTCCACCTCGCCCCCGGCATCTGGCATCTGCAGAGCGGCTCCAACATGGGCCTCGGGGTGCAGGATGGGAAGGGGCTGCTGATAGACGCTGGCCTGGATAAGGACGCCGCCCGCCGGGCTCTGCGCGCCCTCGACGAGTTGAACGTCGCGCTGGCGGGTCTGTTCCTCACCCACGCTCACGCCGACCACTTTGGCGGCGCGCACGTCGTGCAGCGGCGGACCGAGGCACGGACCTACGCGCCGATCCTGGAAGCGGCGATGATGGAGCATCCGCTGATCGAGCCCCTCTACCTGTTTGGCGGGGCGGCCCCCATCGCGGAACTGTGCCACAAGTTCACTCTGGCCGAGCCGTGCCAGGTGGATCAGGTCATGACAGCGCCCGGGCCGCTCCAGATCGGGCCGCTCCAGGTCGAAGCGGTTCCGCTGCCGGGCCACTCCCCCCATCAAATGGGCGTGGCGGTGGGCGACGTGCTCTTTTGCGCCGACGCGCTCTTTCCCATCGAGACGCTGGAAAAGCACCACGTCACCTTTTGCGTCGACCTGGACCGGACGCTGGAGACGTTGGAGCGGCTGCCCACCCTGCCCTACGCCCACTTTGCGCCGGGTCACGGGCCGGCCTACGCCGCCGGCGAAGAGATCGCGCGGGTGTGCGCGGCCAACCGGGAGCGGCTGGAGCAGGTGCGGGCGCTGGTCTACGACGCGCTAGACGAACCGCACGAGACCCCGGCCCTGGTCCGCCACGTGGCCGACCATTATGGACTGCGTCTCAAGACGGCCACGTCCTATTTCCTGACCCGCACCACGGTGCTGGCAGCGCTCTCGTCGCTGGAGCGGGCCGGGGAGGCGAGCGTCGCGATGAAGGGTAATCACCTGTGGTGGCAAAAGCAGTAGGGCCGCGGCCGGCCATTCAACCTTTGATCAGGGCGCTGTTCTCGCGGGCAGCCAGCGCTCGCCTGGCACACATCAAGCGGCTGTTGGAACGACAATCGCCGTGACATACGAAAACGTGGGGTATTTACTCAGCCAGACTCGCAGTCCGACATTCCTGCGAATCCCCGCCTTCGCGTGCCTGCCGGCGCGAAAGCAGGGGGACAGGCGCGGGAATCTACCGATCTTGGCAGGTATGGATTCCCGCGTGCGCGGGAATGACGAATTGGTAAAAAAACAACGTGGGGCGGATTGGCAATCCACCTCACCACAGCAGACATGACACACAGCTTTGGAGGAGAGACATGACGGAATCATACGTTCCCCAGGATATCGAAAAAAAATGGCAGCGCCAGTGGGAGCAGGATCAAATCTATCGCGCGGTGATTGATCACAGCCAACCCAAGCACTATGCCCTGACCATGCTCCCCTATCCCAGCGGCGACCTGCACATCGGGCATTGGTACGCCATGGCCTCCAGCGACGTACGGGCCCGCTACACCCGCATGCGAGGATACAATGTCCTCTTTCCCATGGGATTCGATGCCTTTGGTCTGCCAGCCGAGAATGCCGCCATCGAGCGGGGCATTCACCCCTACAAGTGGACCATGTCCAACATCGAAAACATGCGCCGCCAACTGCGGACGATGGGCGCCATGTTCGACTGGGAACGGGAGGCCATCTCCTGCCTGCCGGGCTATTACCGTTGGTCTCAGTGGTTCTTTCTCAAGCTGTACGATATGGGATTGGCCTATCGAAAGTACTCGCCGGTGGACTTTTGTCCCCAGTGCAACACCACCCTGGCCCGGGAACAGGTGTGGGGCGAGGACCGCCACTGCGAGCGGTGCGGCACCCCGGTCGTCAAGAAGGAGCTGGAACAGTGGTTCTGGCGCATCACCGACTATGCCGACGAACTGCTCGATTTCTCCGCCATTGATTGGCCGGAGCGGGTGGTCATGATGCAGACCAACTGGATCGGGCGGAGCGAGGGCGCCAACGTCACCTTCCTCTCCGAGCAACAGGATCCCATCGTCGTCTTTACGACCCGGCCCGACACGCTGTGGGGCGCGACCTTTATGGTGCTGGCCCCGGAGCATCCGCTGGTGGACAAGCTGACCACGGAGGAGCGCCGGGAGGCGGTGGCGGCCTACCAGGTCCAGGCCGCCCGCCAGACCGAGATCGAGCGCCTGTCCACCGAGAAGGAAAAGACCGGCGTCTTTATCGGCGCGTACGCGGTCAACCCGGTCAACGACGCGCGCATCCCCATCTGGACCGCCGACTATGTGATGATGACCTACGGCACGGGAGCAATCATGGCGGTCCCCTCCCACGACGAGCGGGATTTCGAGTTCGCCCTCAAGTTCGGCCTGCCCATCATCCCGGTGATCGAACGGCCCGATGGCCTCGCCAAATCCTGCGTGGCCGAGGGAACGATGAGGGAGGGATTCGCCGAGGCGCTGCGCGAGGCCGGCATGCCCTTCGAACAGGGCGGCCCGCACCTGTGCGTCACGCTGGACGAGGCGCAGGTGGATCGGTACGTCGAGATCGCCCAGGCCCACGTACAGCCCGGCGCCTGGACCGAGGTGATCGGCGCCCGCTGGGAGTTCGTCTTTGCCGACCATGTCCAGGCCCTTGACTCGGCCGCAGCGGACCAAGAGATCCTCGCTCGCTGCCAAACCCTCGAACCGGAGCTGGCGGACAAGCGCACCGTGATGGAGATGCTGTGGGAGGTCGAATTCTACCGGGATGTGCTGTTCCACCACGAGTATGGCCGTATGATCAACTCGCAAGAGTTCAGCGGCACGCCGGGCGACGTGGCGGTGCAAACAGTCACCCAATGGTTGGAGCAGCAGGGGAGCGGCCAATTTGCCATCAACTATCGCATGCGAGATTGGCTGATCTCGCGCCAGCGGTATTGGGGCACCCCCATCCCCATCGTCTACTGCGACGTGTGCGGCACCGTTCCCGTGCCTTATGAGGACCTGCCGGTGCTGCTGCCGGAGGATGCCGAGTTCCTGCCCACCGGGGAAAGCCCTCTCAAGTACCATGCGGGGTTTCTGAACACCACTTGTCCCCGGTGCGGCGGCCCGGCCACTCGGAGTTCCTGCCCACCGGGGAAAGCCCTCTCAAGTACCATGCGGGGTTTCTGAACACCACTTGTCCCCGGTGCGGCGGCCCGGCCACTCGTGAGACCGACACCATGGACACCTTTGTCTGCTCGTCGTGGTATAACTATGCCTACATCAGCCCGTATTACAAGGAGGGCGAAACGATTCGCGCCGATTCGATCCCCTTCGACCCACAGGAGCTGGCCTATTGGGCCCCGGTGGACGTCTACACCGGCGGCATCGAGCACGCCACGATGCACCTGATCTATACCCGCTTCTTCACCAAGGCTATGCGGGATATGGGGGTGGTGGATTTCGACGAGCCGATGCTCGTCCTGCGCAACCAGGGCATCATCCTGGGCGAGGACGGCGAAAAGATGTCCAAGAGCCGGGGCAACGTCATCTCCCCCGACGAACTGGTCGCCCAATACGGGGCCGATACCGTGCGCGGCTACCTGATGTTCGGCTGGCGCTGGGAGCAGGGCGGTCCATGGGATTCGCACGGCATCCAGGGGGTCTACCGCTGGCTGCACCGGGTGTGGGACCTGATGCTAGAACCGGCTGAGACCACCGGCGCGCCCTCCGAGCAAGAGATCGCCGACCTACAGCGCTGGACGCATCAGACTATCCGGCGCATCAACGACGACATGGAGGCCTTTGCTTTCAACACCATCATCGCCGGGTTGATGGAGTATACCAACGCGCTGCAAAAGGCGAAGGAGACGGCCGTATATGGGACGGAGGCCTGGCAAGAGGCCATCGAGACCCTGCTGCTGCTCCTGGCCCCCGCCTGTCCCCACATTGCCGAGGAGCTGTGGGCCCGAACCGGACGGCCCTACTCCATCCACACCCAATCCTGGCCCGTCTACGACCCCGATCTGGCGGCCGAGGAGATCGTCACGCTGGTGGTGCAGGTCAACGGCAAACTGCGGGCCAGGCTGGAGGTCCCGGCCGACATCACTGAGGAGGCCGCACGCGAGGCCGCCCTCTCCGATGACAACATCCAGCGTCACCTCGAAGGACGGGCAATCCGCAAGATCATTTACGTGCCGGGGCGGCTGGTCAACATTGTGGTGTAACGTCGCGAATTCTGCCAGCCGTCAGGCGCCCGGCCTCTCCTCTAGTCGCCGGGCGCTTGGCTTTACCCCACGCCGGAACGTCTTGACGTTTGTCAAATAAGGTGATAGGATAGAATAAGCGTATTCGGTCAACCCTTAGAGATCAGATCACCAAGCGACAAGAGATGAACAAAGGCCAGCACATCCTCATCGTCGATGACGATGAAGGGGTCCGTGACAGTCTATCCCTTATACTCAAAAAACGAGGGTATGAGGTAGAGACGGCTGGAACGGGATACGAGGCCCTGGACAAAGCCCACGAACATCCATTCAACCTGACGCTGCTAGACATCCGGCTGCCGGACATCGCGGGGACCGAGTTGTTGAGCACCTTGAAAAAGACATATCCCCCTATGATGGTGATCATGGTGACCGCTCACGCATCCATGGAAACGGCTGTGCGCGCGCTCAACGAGGGCGCATACGCCTACGTCACCAAGCCTTTGAACATAGAATACGTCCTGGCGACGATCAAACAGGCCCTGGAAAAGCAGTACCTGACGCTAGAGATGGAATCCCTCTACCGGGCCATCCGCGCCATCGGCGAAGCCACCTCGCTAGATGATATTGTACGAGCAGCCGCGGAGGGAGCCGCTACGCTGGGGTTATTCTACTGTTCCCTGGTCCTGGTCTCGGCCACCGACGCGAGAGGCGCGCCCACACGATGCGACGCGTTCAGCGGATACGTGCAAGGAGATACGTGGAACGCAAAGCCGCCCATCGTTGACATCTCGGTGCCCGATTCGCCCATCGTCCACCGCTTGCTGCATGAACCCGATTTTGTGCTGGTCTATGCCGACATTCATGACCCTCCGGGGCCTATTCCCGATCACATTCACGTGATGTTGCAGGCCGTGGACGTACGGGGTCTGGTGATAACCGGACTGAATCCCCGGGGCCGTCCCATCGGATTTTTGAACTTTGGCAGCGCCGACTCGCTACGGGATATGCCGGACCAACACCTGCGTCGGATTCGGGCCTACGCCGATCAGGTCGCTACTGCGGTGGAGAACCGGTTGCTGTTGGACTCGCTGGAACAGGAAAAAGAGCACATGGACCTGCTCTACCGGCTGAGTCAGCGGCTGGCAGAGAGCCTGGACGTACACGACGTGGCTCAGTGGGCCCTGGACGAGATATGCCACGTGTTGGGGGCCCTGCGCGGCGTCGTGATGGTCCGCGCACCGCAGGACGATCGCTTGCGATTGGTGGCCGTCTCCGGTTACGACGCCGAGTCGGTCGAGATTCTGGATCGCCGGATCAACCTGCGGGTAGGCAAGGGATTGCTCGGCTGGGCAGCCGCACACCAACGCCCAACTCTGGTAAGCAACGTGATGCAGGACGAGCGATGGATCACGATAGCCGGATTGGATGATTGGGTCTATTCGGCCCTCAGCGTGCCCCTCATCAGCGGGGAGGAGTTGGTCGGCGGGATGAGCATCTACAGCGACCAGGTTGGTTTTTTCACCGTCGAGCATCTCCGTCTGGCGGAATCAGCCGCCGCCGCCGTGGCGGCGGCCATCGTCAACGCCCGTCTATTCGAGGCAGAGCGCCAACAACGCCAGGAGGCAGAGACGTTACGCAAAGCGGCGCTGGCCCTGGCGACAACTCTGGATCGAGAGGAAGTGATCGAACGGATATTGGCCCAACTGCAGCAGGTCGTGCCCTACGACAGCGCATCGGTCCAACTGCTCGAAGGTGACCAAACCAGGATCGTGGGAGGGCGCGGCTTCCCCAACTTGGAGGAGATCATTGGTCTTTCCTTCCCCCTGGGAGAAGAAAGTCCGAACGACCAGGTGATCCGCACCCGGAGACCCTTTATCGTCGAGAATGCGATGGCAGACTATGCCGAGTTTCGCCGTGAACCCCACGCCCAGGCCGGGATTTGTTCCTGGTTGGGCGTGCCTATGCAAGTCGGCGAGCACCTGGTGGGCATGATCACCCTGGACAAACAGGAGTCGAGATTCTACACCCAGAAACACGCCCGCCTGGCCGAGGCCTTTGCTGCCCAGGCCGCCATCGCTATCGAAAACGCTCAACTGTACCGTCAGCTCCAAACCCACGCTGTCCAGTTGGAGGAACGGGTGCAGCGCCGCACTGCCCAACTTCAAGCCCAGAACGCCCGCCTGGAAGCGATCCTGAGCAGCACCACCGATGGGATCATCGTCGCCGACGCTCGGGGGGAGATCCTGCAAACGAACCCCATCGCCCAATCGTGGCTCACCCACATCCTGAGGCCGCAGGATGGGCAGCAGTTCTACGATGCGGTTCAGGAGTTGGCCCTGCGAGCCGCCGAGCAGCCGGTCACCATACTGGAGCTGTCCGGGTTCGATCTGGAACTCGTGGCCGCGCCGATCGGGTATCTGGATGGAGAAGATGCCGCCGCTGCCGTCGTCATCGTCGTCCACGACGTCACACACCTCAAAGCGCTGGACCGGATGAAGAACCGCTTCGTCTCCGATGTCTCTCACGAGTTGCGCAATCCCATCACGACGATCAAACTGTACGCCACGTTGATCCAACAAGCGCCGATGGAAAAACGGGGGGAATACCTGGACGCGCTGATACAAGAGGTAGATCGGCAAGCGAGGTTGGTGGAGAATATCTTGCAGATATCCAGAATAGATGGGAGGCGAATGGAACTGGCGACTCGAAGGCTCGATCTCAATGAGCTGACCGAGAATGCCGTGCTGGGACATCAAATCTTGGCCCACGACAAACAGCTATCGCTAGAGCATCATCCGGCGAATCCAGGCCCCATCGTGCAGGTAGACCCAGAACGGATGATGCAAGTGCTGAACAATCTGGTGGAAAACAGCCTTCACTATACCCCGGCCGGGGGTCGAGTGGTCGTTTCCACGGGAAGCGATTACCTGGATGACCGGACCTGGGCCGTCGCGACGGTGGTGGACACAGGATTGGGCATCCCCCCACAGGAGCTGTCGCATATCTTTGAGCGATTCTTCCGGGGCTCTCATCCCCGAAAGCTCAAGATTTCAGGAACAGGGCTGGGATTGGCCATCGCCCGCGAAATCGTAGAATTGCACGGTGGACGGATCACAGTGACCAGCGAGGTAAACCACGGCAGCACGTTTACTGTCTGGTTGCCCTTAAGCCACACCTCTTAGGTTACAATCGGAGGGAGATGATGAACAAACAACGCATCCTGGTCGTAGACGACCACGAGCCTCTACTGGCAGCCATCCAGGGTATTCTGGAAGGAGAGGGTTACACCGTCTTTACTGCTACCGATGGCATCAATGCGCTGGAGCTGATGGAGGAGATCAAGCCGAATCTGATCATCGCCGACATTATGATGCCCCGCATGGACGGGTACGCCCTTTACGAGGCCATCCGCATCCATCCAGAGTGGATAACCGTGCCGTTTATCTTTTTGACCGCCAAGGCCGAGCGGGAGGACAAACTAAAGGGGAAGGGGATGGGAGCCGAGGATTACCTCACCAAGCCCTTTGATCCCGAGGAGCTGGTCGTGGCAGTCAGCAGTCGGCTGGGGCGCGCTCAGGCCATTCAGGAAGCCTCAGAGGAGCAGTTCGAAAAACTCAAGCAGCAGATCGCCAATGTGTTAGGGCACGAACTGCGGACCCCCCTCACCTACGTCCGGGGGTACACCGAACTGGCACTGGAAGAAGTTCCCGACTCGGTCGAGGGCATCACGGACTATTTGCAGGGCATCAAGCGTGGAGCCGACCGTCTGAACCGGCTGGTGGAGGACTTGATGATGATGGTCCAAATAGACACCGGTCGAGCGGCTGACGAGTACCACATGCTGGTCTGCATCCATCCCAACCTGGAGGCCGTCTTGCAGGCCACTATCCAACGGCACAAGGCGGCCGCCGCAGAAAAGGGCATCGCCCTGGAATTGATCACCAGTCCCGATCTGCCATCGGTGCGGATATGTGAACCGATCTTTACCAACGCCCTGGGCCGGCTGATCGAGAATGGCATCAAGTTCTCCCGAAACAGGGGCTCCCGGGTGACGGTGAGCACTCAGGTCATGGATGGCTGGGTGGAGATAGCGGTCACCGACTATGGCATCGGGATTGCCACCAACGAAATACCCCATCTATTTGAACGATTCCGGCAGATTGACCGAGATAAAATGGAACAACAGGGAGCTGGCCTGGGCCTGGCTCTGGCCAGAGAATTGATCCACCTGCACGCAGGAGAAATAACTGTGGAGAGCACTCCCGGAGAGGGCAGCACGTTCACCATTCGCCTGCCCATCGTCAACGATTAGCGCGGGTTTCGACCGAATCCTGCCAATAGTCAAGAGTCATCAAGGAGGAAATTATGGTACAAGCGAGAGGGTATGTATCCGGCGCGAACGAAGTGCACCATATCACATTCTACGGCCTGTCCACTTGCATCTGGTGCAAACGGACGCGCCAATTTCTCGAAGACGAGGATGTGGCATTCGACTATATCTACATAGACCTGCTTCACGGCTCCGAGCGAGAAGAGGCCGTGGAGCAAGTTCGCCGTTGGAACCCGGCGACATCCTTCCCTACTGTGGTGGTGGACGGCGAACAGAGCGTGGTGGGCTTCAAGCCCGAGGAACTGGCACAGATACTGGAGCTATAGAGATGACTAAAGAGATTATCATCCCCCCAGAAAAAATAGACCAAGTGTACGCGAGCCTGGATCAATGGGCCGAGTCTACCGGCTACCACCTCAATCCCAACCGCGAGTTCACCTGGGGACTGGTCGAGGGCTTGCTGATCAACCGAGAACGGTATGGATACCAGGCCTGCCCCTGTCGGCTGGCAGTCGGCGACAAGGAAAAAGACCGGGACATCATCTGCCCGTGCGAGTACCGCGACCCCGATCTGCGTGACTGGGGAGCATGCTACTGCGCGCTCTATGTCTCGGACGAGGTCCTGCGAGGTGAGAAAACGATCCAGCCTATACCAGAACGCCGTCCACGGGAAAAACAACCCTTCTAGCAGACCACCAGAGCGACGGGACAGCCATTCTCTATAGGAGCGACGCATGATCTCATCCAACATTGGAGACGCCTTCCAACGCGAGACAAAATATCAGCGCGGCCATCTGCCCGGCGGGCGATTGGATTGGGCAAACAAGCCGCCGCCCTACAAGCGCTACCCCTCGGCCCCCCAGATCGCTCTCAGCGCACCCCATGTGGAGCACGGGCCGCCGATCTGGACCGTCATCCAGCAGCGGCGCAGCGTGCGCCGCTTTCGAGATGCCCCGCTGGAAGAAGCCGAGCTGTCGCAGCTGTTGTGGGCCGGACAGGGGATCACCCTGACCAGCCAGGGGTTAGGGTTCCGCGCGGCCCCCTCAGCCGGCGCCCTGTACCCCATCGAGACCTACCTGGTCGTGCACACCGTCGCGGACATCGAGCCCGGCATCTACCACTATGCGGTCGAGCCGCACGCCCTGGAACAACTGGCTGCCGGCGATTTCCGCACCCAGATCGCTCACGCCGCCCTTGACCAAGAGATCGCGTACTGGGCGAATCTCGTCTTTGTCTGGACGGCAGTGTTCGAACGCTCCAAGTGGAAGTACAAGCAGCGGGCTTACCGCTACATCTACCTGGACGCCGGCCATGTCGCTCAAAACGTCGCCCTGGCAGCCGTGGCTCTGGGCCTCGGCAGTTGTCAGATCGCAGCGCTATACGACGACGAAGCGAACGCGCTGCTAGACGTGGACGGCGTCGCAGAAAGCACCATCTATATGACCGTCGTCGGCCAACCCAAGTAGAGAATCCCAACTGAGAGGAGGTACAACATGGGAGAACGAGTCATTGTCCGTCAGAACAGCCAATTCGAGACCCACGTCTTGGCTATGGACCCCCACAATCCCGACGATTCCCGGTTCCATCCCGTCGCGGAGGTGCATCACCTCACCCCCTACGGCTTGCTGCTGTCGGGACTGGGATCATGCACGGCCATCGTCCTGCACACCTATGCCCAGCATCGCGAGGTCGCCTTGCAAGAGGTGGAACTCGATTTGACATACGACCGCGTCTTTGCCGAGGATTGTGAGCAGTGTGAAGGGATTGATGAGTATCACGAGCAAATCACAGAGAAAATCCGGCTGATCGGCGACCTGACACCGGACGAGGAGCGGCGGCTCTTTATGGTCTCTAAACACTGCCCCATCCACAAGATGCTCACCCAAGGGATCACCGTGCAGTCATCCCTGGCAGAGGAGGAAACGACATGACCGACTCTATCGCCGTGGGTCAGGCCGCTCCAGACTTTGAACTGACCGACGTACAAGGCCGCACGATCCGGCTGTCGGATTATCGGGCCCAGGAAAACGTGGTGTTGGTGTTTACCCGGGGGTTTACGTGACCCTACTGTCGAGCGCATCTCGCGCAGTTGCGCGAGGCGTATGACGCTTTCAGGCAGAGACGCGCCGAGATTCTGGTGATCGGTCCCGAGGGCCCCCGCCGCTTCAAACAGGTGTGGGACGAGCAGCAGTACCCCTTCGTCGGGTTCGCGGACTATAAGCATACCGTCGCTGACCTCTATGGGCAGCAGGTCAAGCTGTTAAAATTGGGACGCATGCCCGCCATGCTGGTCGTGGACCGCCAGGGGATCATACAATTCACCCACTTTGGCGATGACATGGCCGACATCCCAAAAAACGATCAGGTCTTGGCCCTGTTGGACCGCCTGAACCGCCTGGCCGAAACGCAGGACACGTGACAGTCACACACCCAAAGCCGAGCGGAACACTTGAACTGGACAATCAACACGTGCATAGAACATAAAAGGAGAACAACGATGGACTGGAACACACCTCAAGGTATTCTACGGCGTGGCATGAGCCTGGAACGAGATGGATACAACTTTTACACCCAGGCCGCCGAACGGGCCTCCAGTGAACGGGGCCGGGCCATGTTCCTCGACCTGGCCAATCAGGAGGAGGATCACCTCAGGTTGCTGCTGGCCGAGTATCGTGCCTTGGAAGAAGGACAGGGCTGGATCCCTTACGATGAGGCGATGCAGACCGACTTTTCCCTGGATCCGGCCAATCCCGATCTGCCGGGTGATGAACCCCCCGACCCCATGCCCGTCTTCACCCCTGAGCGGGAGGTCTCGCTGCAAGGGGACATCGCCGCCCTGGAATTCGGACTGGAGACCGAACGCATCTCGCGCGAGATTTACGCCCAGGGAGCCGAGGAGACTGACGACTCTCACGCCCGCCAGGCCTACGAGTTTCTAGTGAAACAGGAGGATGCCCACTACCGCCTGCTGCAGAACACCCACAATTACCTCACCCAAAATGGCACCTGGTGGGACGACGAAGAATACCCATTCTTCATCGGATAGACAGCAGCAACAAGGAGAACCCTCATGATACAGAACGACCTCACTATCCGCATCGGCGGTGAGGCGGGGATGGGACTGGAATCCAGCGGGGCCGGATTCGCCAAAGCGCTGACACGCGGCGGCCTCTATGTCTTTGGCCTGCCCGACTATTACTCCCGCGTCCGGGGCGGCCACAACTTTTTCTCCATCCGCGCCGCTCGACAGCCGCTCTACTCCCACGCCGAGCCGATCCACCTGCTGCTCGCCCTGGACGTGGAAACGATCCGGCGGCACGTAAACACTCTCGTCGAGGGCGGCGCGGTGGTCTACGACCAGGATCAGCAAGACGAGCTGTCCGACGACCTGCGCCGCCCCGACGTCAGTTTCTTCCCCGTCCCCTTGACCGCATTGGCCGAGGAAAAGGGAGGTCGTCCAGTGATGCGCAACACGGTGATCCTGGGAGTTGCGGCCAACCTGCTCGGATTCGATCCCGCGTACATGGAAAGCGTCATCCGCGATAACTTTGCCCCCAAAGGGGAAGCCGTGGTGAATGCCAATCTGCGCGTCGTTGAGGCCGGCATCGAGGCCTCGCGCCCTTTCCAGCAGGAATACCCCTTCCGACTGGAGGCCGTGCCTGACGCCCCGCCCCGGCTGTGCCTCAACGGCACCGAATCCTTCTCCCTGGGCGCGTTGGCTGGCGGCTGTCGTTTCGTCGCGGCCTACCCGATGACCCCCGGCTCGCCCGTCCTGCACTGGTTCGTCGCCCACGCCGACGAGTACAGCGTCGTCACCAAACACGCCGAGGACGAGATCGCGGCCATCAACATGGCTGTGGGCGCGGCCTACGTCGGCGCCCGCTCCCTGGTCCCCACCTCCGGCGGCGGGTTCTCCCTGATGGTCGAGGCGCTGGGCCTGGCCGGCATCACCGAAACCCCCATCGTCGTCTACAACGCCCAGCGTCCCGGACCAGCCACCGGCCTGCCCACCCGCACCGAGCAGGGCGACCTGCTGTTCATGCTGCACGCCTCCCAGGGCGAATTCCCCCGCTTCATCCTGACCCCGGGCACCATCGAGGAGGCGTTCGACAGCGGATGGCAGTCCTTCAACCTGGCAGAACGGTACCAGACCCCGGCCCTGGTCCTCAGCGACCACTATCTGGCCGTCGCGTACCGCACCCTGGAGATGGACGGGCTGAACTTTGACGCGGTGGAAATAGACCGGGGAGAACTGCTGACCAAAGAACAGTTGGACAGTTTGGAAGAGCCTTACCGCCGCTTCAAGTTCACCGAGTCCGGCATCTCGCCCCGCGCCGTGCCAGGTCACCCCAATGCAGTCTGGACCACCACCGCCAACGAGCACGACGAATACGGCGCCATCAGCGAGGATGCGGCCAATCGAGTGGCCCAGGTGAACAAACGGGCCCGCAAGATGCAGGGCGCCGAGGAGGACGTGCCGCAGCCAACCTGGTACGGCCCGCAGGAGGCCGAGACCACCCTGCTGTGCTGGGGCTCCACCTACGGCCCGCTGCGAGAGGCGGTGGACCGGCTCAACGCCGAGCAGCCCCGGCGCGCGAACCTGCTGCACTTTGGCGCGCTCCATCCCTTCCCGCTGACCGCTACCCAGGCCGCTCTGGCCGAGACGAACCGGACCATCGTTGTGGAGGGAAACAGCACCGGGCAACTGGAGACCTTGCTACACACCCGAACCGGCCGCTCGGTCGCCGGTGCAATTCGCCGCTACGATGGCCGACCCTTTACGCCCGAGTACATTCTAGCTCATTTGCCGGAGGAGGTGTAAGATGTTGACGCGCCAAGACTTTGAAGGAAAGGAACGACCCACCTGGTGCCCGGGCTGCGGCAATCACGCCATCCTCAACGGGATCAAAATGGCGCTGGTCGAACAAAACATCGCCCCCCACCAGGCCTTTATCGTCACGGGAGTCGGCTGCGGCAGCAAACTGCCCCACTATATGAAGATAACCGGGTTCCACACCCTCCATGGACGGACGCTGACCGTGGCGACCGGCGCCCGTCTCGCCAACCACGGCCTGCCGATCATTGCCGTCCACGGCGACGGGGATGGCTATGGAGAAGGGCTGAGCCACTTTCTCAACACCGTGCGGCGCAATCTGAACATTGTGGACGTGGTACAGGACAATCGCATCTATGGCCTGACAAAGGGCCAGTACTCTCCCACCAGCGAGCAGGGCAAGCGCACGCCGACCTCGCCGCATGGCGCCATCGAGCAGCCAGTGCAGCCGTTGGCCCTGGCCATCACTGCCGGCGCCACCTTCGTCGCCAGGGGCTACTCGGGCGAGCTAAAACACCTGGCCTGGCTGATCGGCGAGGCGCTGCAGCACCCCGGCTACGCCCTGGTGGACGTCCTCCAGCCCTGCGTGACCTTTAACCGGAACTATGCCTACGACTTTTACAACGAACGGGTCTACAAGCTGGAGGAAGAGGAGGGTTACGATCCCAGCGACCGCCCGGCCGCTTGGCAGAAAGCGTTCGAGTGGGGCGACCGCATCCCCATAGGCATCGTTTACCGCAGTGAGCCGCTCCCGACCTACGAGGAACAGATCCCGGCCCTCCAAGCCGGCCCGCTGGTGGATCAACCGTTGGAAAAGCTGCGAGCAGAGCAGTTCCAAGCTCTCCAGGCAGAGATGGCCTGAGCCTCCCCATTCCCGAGACCCTAAAAGCAGACCTTTTAGGGTCTCGGGACAGAGAACAGCTAGAACAAGGTCAACTCCTGGCCTAGCATCCGCTCCCGGATAGAATTGACTCCGATCAGGTGCTCGTCGAGCACACTCTCCACGTCAGCTTGAACGCCGGGCGTGAGTGGGCCATTGGCGGGATGAACCAGTGCCGTCGCCACCAGCGGCCGGTCCAATGGCGCGCCGATCTGCGAGAGGACGTAGACCGTGACCGCCCGCACCGTCGGAATCTGGGCCACAATGTCCTGGGCCGCCAACAGAGCCAGCACATTGTAGACCTTGCCCACGTGGGAGATGGGATTTTTGCCACAGGCCGCCTCCAGGCTGGCGGAGCGGAACGGTGCGATGACCCCATTGACCCGATTACCCCGCCCGACCGATCCATCGTCCCCCATCTCGGCCGAGGTGCCGGTCAACGTCAGGTAGACCGCGTCGTTGGCGACGTCGTCGGCGGTGTTGACCATCACCGTGACCGACCGATGGTCGAGGCCCGAGGCGTACTCCTGGATCGCCGCCTCGGTCGCCCGCTTGACTTCCTGATACTCGGCCGCGTCACCAATGCGCTGAGCCATCAACGGCAGCGCGACGGTCAGCGTCAAGTGCCCATTGCGACGCAGCCCCATCACCTTGACGTCCTCGCCGATGGGGAACTCGTCTATCAAGCGGTAATTGATGTGCTGGGCAGTCTCGTAGACGGCGTGCTCCAGCCTGGAGCGAGGCCAATGGCTGACTCCAAAGCTGGTATCGTTGGCCGTCACGTGATCCACCACGTACTGCAGTTCCTCAGCCCCCCGGCCGGCATAACTATCTACGACGACGTGCCGATCCGGGTCCAGGCAGCGCATCGTATCCCGAATGTGCTGCTTGGCCGCCTGAATGGCGATATCATCCATGGGTACTTTTTGTCCCTGGAACGCCGGCGTACCCCGGCCCGCGATTTGGATCCGCATGGGGACCAGCATACATCCACCGCCGTAGGTCACGTCCACCTCTCCCGCCACCAACTGGACCTTGTCGAAATTGTGATGGAGGAGCACTCCCAGGTTCTCCTGGCACCAGCGGCTGTACTCCACCGATACCCGCTCGGCAATCCCATCGCACAGACTATCGGGATGGCCGATCCCCTTCCGTTCCACAATTTCGACGGGGACATCCTCGATGAACTGGCCGGTCGCTTCCACGACCACAACGTTTCGTTCTGTCACAACAAGACCTCCTGTCTCTATTTTCCCCGACGGGGGCAGCCCCAGATAAAAAAATCCCCTCCTGGAGGATAGAAGGGGCACCATCACGGAACCTCCTCTCATCTTCCAGAAACACCGTTCTGCCGGAATTGGCACCATGCAAGTTGCTGGTTGCCGAGGCTTCTCAGGGCCGGTCCCTCCACCTCTCTGGATAAGAGCATCGCCGGGCTATTCAATTTGTCGCCGATGATACCACAGAGATACTAGACTGTCAAGACTTGCGATTTAAAACATTCAATGCTATAATGTATCTATCTGGGGCGCGTAGCTCAGTTGGTTAGAGCGCTACACTCACATTGTAGAGGTCAGGGGTTCGAGTCCCTTCGCGCCCATATCCCGACCTTTGACCTATCGGTCTCAAGCCGCGAGTTAGGCGCTCTTCCTACCCATCGCGGCTATTTTAGTACGAGAATCCCTCTATGCCCACACCCGAGAGTACCAAAGGACGATTCCAGGCAGATTGGATGATCAGCAACCTCCGATGGCTGCTTCTGGTCAGCGTGGCTCTGGTCAACTTGTTGAACAGTCCCCTCGTGCGCGGCGGCGACTTGGACCTGTTCAGCTACATCCCGCAAATCATCCTCCTGATTGTCACCGCCCTCTATAACCTCATCGTAATGCTGCTGCTGTCCACTGGCTCCCTCAGACGGATTCTGCCGGTTATGACATTGATCGTGGACACGATATTCACGATCAGTTTTGTCGTCATGTCGGGCGGATTTACCAGTCCACTGCTGTTCTTTACCCTCTTTCCCATCATCACCGCCGCTCTGCGCTTTCCATGGATCATCAGCCTGCTGGATACGCTGGTGATTATCGCAGCCTGTGGGCTAGCTAGCTATGCCATCAACCCCCTCACGCCCTGGTCCAATATACTCACCTTTGCCACCAGTTCTCTGATCCTGGTACTGGCCGCTCTGGTCAGTGGTCTGGTGGGCCATCAGATGAAACAGATCATCGTCCACCGGCGCCGGCTCGAGGAGGAGGCCGAGCTTCGAAAACTGCGCACTGCTCAAGAGCACTCTCGCGTCATTTTTGAATTGGCCAGCACTCTCAGCGCCACGCTCAATTATAACAAGGTCCTGGAAACGGTGTTGGAGGTGGGTGAGGCCGGGATTCGAGAACTGGGGCAGCCTTCCTCCTCCCACGTCAGCCTGGTGATGCTATTCGGTCACAATGATCTGCACATCGCCTCCTCGCGCCACCTGCCATACCGGGATCAGAATACCACGTTCGAGGGCCACAGAGGGGTCATCGCCGAGGCGTTGAACACCGCCGAACCGATCATCACCAACGACCCGGCCTCAGATCCGGAGCTTAGCCAACTCATCGTCATGCATAGTTGTAAGCAAGCCATCGTCGTTCCCCTACGGGCCGGATTCGAGAACTATGGCGCCGTCGTCTTTGCCAGCAACCAGCCCGACACGTACCAGGAGGATCAACAAGACCTGCTCATCGCCATCTGCAACCAGGCGATCGTCGCCCTCCAAAACGCGCAGCTTTACCAGAACCTGATTGAGGAGAAGGAACGCATCGTCGAGGTGGAAGAAGACGCGCGCAAAAAGTTGGCCCGCGATCTGCACGATGGGCCCACTCAGAGCATCGCCGCCATCGCGATGCGGCTCAATTACGTCAGGATGCTGCTGGATCGGGAGCAAAACATCTCGCAGACGACCGAGGAACTGGTAAAAATCGAGGAACTAGCTCGACGCACGACGAAGGAAATCCGGCACATGCTCTTTACCCTACGCCCGCTCATTCTGGAGACCCAGGGGTTGCGAGCAGCGCTGGAACAGTACATCGCCAAACTGGCCGAGGCGGATCCCGAACCAGTGATTCGCCTGGAGGCAGAGCCAGAGGTAGACAAGGTGCTCGAACAGAATGCCCAGGGCGTGATCTTTTACATCGTCGAGGAGGCCATTGGCAACGCCCGAAAACACGCCCAGGCCAACACCATCTGGATTCGAATTCGCATCCAGGATAAAACCTTCATCGCCCAGGTGGAGGATGACGGGGTTGGCTTTGACGTTGACGCCGTGCAGAGCCGCTACGATGAGCGCGGCAGCCTGGGCATGATCAACATGCACGAGCGCGCCGAACTGGTCAGCGGCCAGTTGAGGATCGCCTCCGCACCGGGTCAGGGCACGCGCATCACGTTGATCGCGCCGCTGCGAGGGCGGTAAGCGATGCCCGAACCTGGCCCGACGCTGAACCAAGGCTGGCTGTGGCTGGGCGGCTCTCTTCTCGCAGCCGTCATAGGGGCCAACGTGGCCTGGTTCTTCCGCCACCCCCGTCCCGGCGCCATCGGTCGCATCGTCACCCGCTGGATCGCCACCCCGTTTTCCCCGTGGTTGCTCCAGCTCGTCCGCCTGCTCTACTACTTGGGGCTGCCCCTCGCCGCGCTGGTGTGGGGCCAGGATGCCCTCGTCGGGCGGCTGCTGGGGCTGCAGCGGCTGCAACTCCCCCCCTCTTTAGATGCAGGGGGCAGCAGTGTGAGCACAGACCTGGTCGCCAATTGGCTCGACTGGACCCGTGACGTGGGATGGACGGCGGCGCTGGGGATCGCAGCCTGGGGACTGCTGGCATTGGGTTGGCTAGCGTATCGCCGCGCCCTCGCCTCCGGCGTGAAACCCGTCCCAGAGAGCGATGTCACAGTCGCCGGTGTGAACAGTTCCAGCTGGCTGCTGGCGCGCGAAGCCGCCTACCACGAGGTACACTGGGCCTTTTACCGCAATGCCCCCATCCTGCTGCTGGGTGCCTATGGGGGAAGCTGGATGGGACTCGCGCTCGTATCTCTGGAGGCCCTGCTCAACCCGGCCTGGCGAAACGATCTGGCCCATCCACGGCAGGCCCCAGAGCGCCTGATGCGGTTCGGATTAGCCGTCCTCAGCGCTCTGCTCTTTCCCCTGACCGAAAACCTGTGGCTGACGTGGGCCGGCCACTGGACGGTCTCCTGGGGAGTGGCTGCATGGGCGCGAGCGATACCCCTGCCCACCGAACAGCGACTCGACCAGGCCAGCGCGTAGAGCTCTGATCGGCCACAGGCCAGGCGCTATGGCCATGGGCGCGCCACTCTCACGGTCCCTGTCAGACCAAAACCAACGCCAGCACAATCAACAGCGACAACATGACCGCCGCGATGATGCCGATGCGCTTTAGATCGGTGATGACGTAGTGGTACTCTTCTTGCAGATCAACTGCTCGAGATTCAGGCTGCACCGCAGCCACCTGAGAAGCTGCCGCGCTCCCACCTTCCAAGTCCGGCCGAACCATCTGGGCTGCTGAAAGACGTATGGGTCGTCCCTTTTTTTTCTTTGTCATACGATATCACACTCTCCTCGTAACTGCTCAAGGTTTTAACTCGGCAATGACAACGATGCGATGCGTGCTAATGCGGTATGGATAACAGGAGATCAGCGTCAGCACCGGGCTAGAAGTCGGATACATCACACTGACCTCTGTGGGTTCGATAAAGCGTTTCTGGGTCACGACGTAGCGATACACCCGGCTGGCGGTGTGCACAAAGACCTCGCTGCCCAGTTCAACCTCTGGCAAATCCCGAAAAATCTCGCCAAAGATATCGTTGTGGGCCGAGATGATGCAATTCCCTCTCTCGCCCGGATTGGCGCTGCCCACGTGATGCCCGGCTCCCTGCTTGAGCGACTCGTCATCGTCCCCCTCGACCACCGGAGCGTCCACACCAATAGAAGGAATCTGAATCCGAATGGCCTGCTCTGGACCCGGCGTCGGCAGCGGCATGGGGGTGATCTCGTCCACCAAATCCCGCAGGTGAGCGGGAATCTCGGCCGTCCCCACCAAGTCTGGGGGCGTGTGACCTCCCGGCAGCACGACCACGTCGATCAGGGGCGTCGGTGTGGGGGCAGGCAGCGTGGGCAGTTGAGCCTGTTGAGCCTGACTGGATTCGACGTTAATGTTGTGCAGCGTATCCAGGGAACTGAGCAGCACCGCCACCAGCCCCACCACCAACACCACCTCGATCACCAACAGGCTCTTGTCCCGCAGCCAATCCCACCGAATCCGGCGCGGAGATCGGACCTTTTCCACAGTGCGCTCCCCATCCACAGCGCGTGGGCGATACCGAGCCGTGGCTCCCACTTCGCCAAAGCGCCGATGCTCGGTGGGTAAGAGCGGCGGTCGAGGAGCAACCGGCTTGGGCGCCAGGGGATCCAGGCCGTTCACCTCGGCATCCTTGCCCACCTGGCGCAGACGCTCCAACCGCGCCTCCCGTTTGCGGACGCGCATGATCTCTTCCAACTCCTCTATGGTCAATTCGTCAACCGAGCGCCGATCCTTCATCCTATCCCGATTCTATTCGTGCGACTGCAAACACCTCCCGCTCAAAGAACCACCGAAAGGGAGGCCAGTTGAACAATATGTACCGCGCGATCCGCAAGATCACCCCCTCCTGCCGATTCTGGGGAGGCGTGTCCAACCAGACTTGCGGCTGGAATCCCGTACGCTTCAACACCCGACGGAGGCTGGTCAGGCTCTGTTCGTTCACGTGCACGTCCAGGTTAGCCGGGATCACGGAGCGGGGGTCCTGCGGATAGCCGACTCCCTGCCCCATCAACACGCGCACGAGCCGTACCAGGGGATATGCGTACCGGTCGTACCAGACGTTGGGCGCGGTGTGAATGATGAGCTGACCGTCGGGCCGTAACACGCGCCGTGCTTGGGTCAATGCGTGGCGCAATTCCCACGGATGGAGGTGCTCGACCAGATCGAACATCAACACCCGATCAAAACAAGCGGCGGGAAACGGCAGCCACTTGGCGTCCGCCTGGTAGACCGCGCCCGCGTCCCGCGCCAATCGCAGCGCTGCCGACGCAAAGTCCACCCCATAAGCGATCACCCCCAACCGCGCGCAGTGACGGAGGATCTCCCCCCGTCCACACCCGACGTCCAGCACCCGCATGCCCGGCGAGACCTGGGCGGCCGCAAAGGCCTGCTCCAGCCGCCGCGAAAGCAGCTCTCCCTCGCTGGCGATGAACTCGTGATACCCCTCACACGCGCCCAGGAAATAAGCCTCGTCGTACAGTTCTGGGCTGACCGGTCGACTCTCTTCGCTCCCCAATCGCGCCTGGTTGTACATGAATGATGGCATTATAATCTACCGCGTTACCCCCGTCAAGCGCTCCATTCCACTCCGCAGAGCCTGACCCAACAGGTGAATTTCCTCAATTTGCAGCAGCACCGCCAGCACACCATAGATCGCGGTGCCGATGAGACCGCCGCCAGCGACCAACAGCAACTCCCCCCAGAATCCGTCCGGCAGGACCGGTGTCACTCCCCTCATCAGCAGATGAACCGCCCCCCCCATCACGATCGAAGCGCACGCCGTTTTGAACACCAGACGCCACACGCCATGCCCTCCCAGCCCTCCCGCGCGCCGTTGTAACAGCACGAGCATGATCAACGCGTGAGCCGCCAGCTTGAGCGAGTTCGCCAGAATCAGGCCATTCAGCGTCAGGGGGGCAAAGAGGGTCGGGATCAGCGCCAGGTTGCCGTACAGGCTGACCGTCACTGCCCCAACCAGCGCCGGAGTCCAGGTGTCCTTGCGGGCGTAAAAGGCAAAGATGAGGGGCTGATCCACGGCGGCAAAAATCAGGCCGATCAGGTGACAGCGCAGCGCTTCCACCGTGCCCAACGTGTCTATGAAGGTGAAATTCCCGTGCTCAAAGACTAATCCCACGATGGGATTCGCCAGCACCCACAGCCCCACCGCCGCCGGAACGGTCAAGGTCAGCACCAGGCGCAGTCCCTGCGCTAGAGTCGCTCTGAACGGGCCGGACTGTCCATCCGTCGCCTGCCGCGACAACGTGGGCAGGATCGCGATCGAGATCGCCAGGGAGACCAGCCCCAGGGGAAACTGGATCAGGGTAGCTGAATACTGCATCCAGGGGATGCTGCGGGGGCCGGTGCGGGAGGCCAGGTTGTAACTGAGAATCACCCCCAGCGTGTCCACAATCAAGCCGAGGGCGATCGGCACGTAGAGTTGCCCGATGCGGCGCAGGGCGACGTGACGCAAATCGAACACCCAGCGCAAACGTCCGTCGCGCAATCCCGGCCATTGCAAGGCGACCTGCAGGGCCGCTCCCAGCAACAGCCCCCAGGCCATACTCCGCACTCCCCACCGCCGGCCCAGGAGCAGCGCCAGGACCACAATCGCGGCGTTATAGGCCGCGGCAGTAAAGGCCGGAAACGCGAACCGCTTCAACGCATACAGCACCCCCGACACGATGCCGGCCAGGTTGAGAAACAGCACCGCCGGCAGCATGATGCGCAGCAGCTGGACTGTCTCGGCCTGCAGGTCGGCGTCGTACCCACCGGCCATCAGCCACACAATCTGAGGAGCCAGCAGCTCACCGACCACCACACACACCGCCAGAACGACCACGGCCAGGGTCAGCAAGGTGCTGACCAGATGCCACAGCTCATCCCGCCGCTCCGGCCTGGTGTAATCGGAAAGCACAGGGACCAGGGCCGAGCTAATGATCCCTCCCACCAAAAAGTCGTACAGCAGCGTCGGCACGCGGATAGCGACTTCTAGCGCACCGACAGAGCCGGTCGCGCCGAAAAGCCCTGCTTTGACCACCTCGCGCACCAGGCCCAACACACGGCTGGCGACGTTCCCCAGCGCGATGACCCCGGCCGCCTGCGCCACATCTACCTCTGGCTGACGCGGCTTGAATGGCGTGCGATATATCTCGTTCAACCTTCCCTCCGACAAGTACGTGCTCCACCAGCACCATCTGCATTCTACTCTGATTTGACGAGGACCACAACCCTGGCTCCTATCCCGCCGATACCCCTCATTTGCGTCAGAGGCTGAATCGTGGTACAATACACCGGCAAGTTGGGGGAAATAAAGCACGTGACACCCCATCCTGGTGTGATTTAAGGAGGCACTGTGTCGTTAAGCAAGAACGAAAAAGAGATGATTATTCAAGAATACGGTCGAGCACCCAATGACACCGGGTCGCCAGAAGTGCAGATTGCACTCTTGACCACCCGTATCAACCAATTGACCGAACACCTCAAAGCCCACAAGCACGATGAGCACTCGCGCCGCGGCCTGATCAAGATGGTGGGCCAGCGCCGACGTCATCTGACCTATCTCAGTCACAAGGCCCCCGAACGGTACAAGGAGATCCTCCAACGACTCGGGCTGCGCAGGTAATACATTGTTAGCATAGAATCACCCAACGAGTAGATGTGGGTAAGGATTCCACATCTACTCGTTTGGCGTACTTGAGCAAATCATTGACCCGTGCTCACACTGTAGACGGAGGCGAGATGAGCCTAACCGATCACCAGTTTGTGAGCACACCAATCACTCGGGCACGAGTCCAGGAATTGGGGAGTGTCGCGCAGACGACGAACACCTGGCTACGCCACATTCCCCAGTCCCTGATCTCTGTGCCTGACTTTTAAGCATGGAGGTGCAAAATATGACTACTCACAAATTTACTGCCCCACTGGGGAATGACACTATTGTCATCGAGACCGGCAAACTGGCCCAACAGGCTGGCGGCGCCGTCGTCATCCAGGATGGAGAAACCATCCTGCTCATCACGGCGACGATGTCGCGCACACCCCGCGAGGGGATCGACTTTTTCCCTCTCACCGTAGATTTTGAAGAACGACTCTACGCCGCGGGCCGCATTCCTGGCTCCTTTTTCCGCCGTGAGGGCCGTCCTACCGAGTCCGCTACGCTGACCGCGCGGCTGACCGACCGACCACTCCGGCCGCTTTTTCCCAAGGATATGCGCAACGACGTGCAGATCATCATCACCCCTCTCTCCCAGGACGAGGAACACCAAGCCGACATCCTGTCCATCATCGGAGCCTCGGCCGCCCTCACCATCTCGAACGTGCCCTTCAACGGCCCGGTCGGAGCGGCCCGGGTGGGATACATTGACGGTGAAATCGTCATCAATCCCCCCATATCCGAGATGGAGAACAGCGCCCTCGATCTGCGGGTGGCCGGTACGGCCGACGCCCTGTTGATGGTCGAAGCCGGCGCCAACGAGGTCAGCGAAGATATTGTCATCCAGGCCCTGCGCCTCAGCCACGAGGCGATACAGGATGTCATCCGCGTTCAGAACGACATGCGTGAAAGTGTAGGAAAACCGAAACAAGAGTACCCACCGTATAAAACGGCGGATGAACTGGTCCAGATTATCCGGCAGTGGGGACACCGCATCCAGGAAGCTACCTGTCAAGCCCAGGACAAAACAGATCGAGGAGATCGCGTCAGGGCTTTGCGGGATGAAATCGTCGCACAACTGGGCGCCGACTGGGAGGAAGCCGAGATTCGGCGCGCCTTTGAGGACGTGGAGCGCGAGATGATTCGCAAGCGCACCATCGAGGAGGGCATCCGCGCCGATGGCCGGGCTCCCCAAACCATCCGGCCTCTGTCCGCCGAGGTAGGATTGCTGCCCCGGGTTCACGGCTCCGGCCTCTTTACCCGAGGCGAGACCCAAGTCCTCTCCGTCGCTACCCTGGGCACCCCCCGGGAAGAACAGATGCTAGACGATCTATCGCCCGAAGAGACCAAGCGGTACATCCACCACTATAACTTTCCGCCCTACTCCACCGGCGAGGCGTACCCTCTGCGCGGCCCCCGCCGCCGAGAGATCGGGCACGGCGCGCTGGCCGAGCGGGCGTTGCTGCCAGTGATCCCCGACGAAAGCGAGTTTCCCTACACCCTGCGCGTGGTCAGTGAGGCCCTGAGTTCCAACGGTTCTACCTCGATGGCCAGCGTATGCGGCAGCACCCTGTCCCTGATGGACGCTGGCGTGCACATCAAAGCCCCCGTCGCCGGCATCGCGATGGGCCTGATGATGGAGAGCGGACGGTACCAGATTCTCAGCGATATCCAGGGCCTGGAAGACCACATTGGGGATATGGACTTTAAGGTCGCCGGAACACGTCAGGGCATCACCGCCTTGCAGATGGACATCAAGATCGCGGGGCTTTCTGACGAAATACTGGCCGAGGCATTGGAACAGGCTCGCCAGGGCCGTCTGCACATCCTCGACGTGATGGAACAGGCCATGCCCGAACCGCGCGCCGACCTCTCACCCTATGCCCCACGGATGACCATCATCCACGTGGACCCAGACAAGCTAGGGGCCGTGATTGGGAGCGGCGGCAAAACAGTCCGGGCCATCCAGGACGAGTATGACGTGCGCATTGATATCGAGGACGATGGCACCATCTACATCGCCTCTGTCAACGGTCCGGCCGCGGAAAAAGCCCGCAGCAGAATCGAAGCGCTAACCAAAGATCCCGAGCTCGGTCACATCTACACCGGGCGCGTGGTGCGCGCCACCGATTTTGGCGCGTTCGTCGAAATCCTCCCCAGCACCGACGGATTGGTCCACATCTCACAGCTAGCCGACTATCACGTCGACTCGGTTCAGGACGTGGCCGAAGTCGGCGACGAGATCATGGTGATGGTGACCGGCATAGATCACGAGGGCAAGATCCGGCTCTCCCGCCAGGCCGTACTCGAGGGATGGACGTTGGAGGAAGCTCAGGCCGCCGACAGACCGGGAAGCGGGCGGAACAACCGCAGCGGGAGAGGAGACGGGGGCAATCGGGGACGCCGGCGGAGATAAGCCCCAGGTTCACGGGCCGCCCCTGACTACCGACGAGAGGAACTGTGGAACACACACCCAGAGAATCCGAGAGCGAGCAACGACCCGGCAGTCAAGCCTGGCGCTGGCTGCTGCACGCGCTGCGCGAGTTAGCCGAGACAGTCGTGCCAGCCGTCGTCATCGCCCTGATCATCAATCTGTTCCTGGCCCAGGCCACCCAGGTGCTGGGCCAGAGTATGGAGCCGAATCTACACACCAATCAACGGGTGGTGGTGGAAAAAGTGACCTATCGCTTTCTTCACGGCCCTCGGCGGGGAGACATCGTCGTGATCGAGATGCCGGACCAGGCCGAAATGCTGATCAAACGGGTCATGGGACTGCCCGGGGAGACCATAGAGGTGCGCAACGGGCAGGTCTATATCGAGGACAGGGTGATTGAGGAACCTTGGACGGTCAATCCCGGTGGAAGGAACTATGGCCCGCAGGTCATTCCCCCTCTACACATATTCGTCTTGGGAGATAACCGCGGCGCTTCCAACGATTCGCGCAGTTTCGGCCCCGTGCCCATTGAGGATGTCGTGGGACGGGCTTGGTTCTCTTACTGGCCGACAGAACATGTCGGCTTCCTAGAATAGCACACCAGCACATCTCCAGATGACAAGAGGCCGGGCGCAAAAACGCCCGGCCTTTTCCGTGTACCCGGTATCTCCAGAACGAGATTTCAGCGGGAAAAGGCGGCGAGCCTCCCAGATCGGCCCAAATTGGACCCGGATGAATGCGTTAAAAACGAATTCTTGACAGCCCACAGGCTTTGACATATAATGCAAAGCGCTGACAAGCGCCTCAGCGAAAGGAGCGTATGTCCACCATTGACCAATCTATGACGCATACCTCCCGCCACGGTCTATTTGCAGGGTATCGTGGCAGACGCATTCGAGAAGCCCTACAAGCCTACCTGTTCCTGTTCCCAGGCACTCTGCTGTTGATCGTCTTCAATCTTTTGCCCGTCGGTTACGCCCTCTACATCAGCATGCACAAGTGGCGCATCCAAAAGGGACATTTCCTCGCCTTCGAAAACTACCTCAAGGCCCTTGGAGAACCGATAGACGTGGTGTGGGTGGTAGGGGGGATGGGCCTGTTGGCCGCAGCCTGGATGGTGTGGCGCAGCATCACGGCGGGAACATCCAGCTGGGGGTTTCTCCTGCGCGCCGCCGCCGTGCTGATGTTACTCTTTGGTGGGCTGGCTCTGATCGTCGGATTCCCGAATATGCTGGAGAACGGAGATGATGACCTCTTCAAATCCCTGTTGACCACTTTTTTCTACTCCCTGGGGACCGTTCCCCTGCAGATCGTCCTGTCCTTCCTACTGGCTAACATTCTATTCCAAAACATTCGCGGCAAGACGATGTGGCGCATTCTATATTTCCTGCCCTATGTCACTGTCGCGGTTGCTTCGGCGGCGGTGTGGCGCACCATCTTTGATCCCAGCCGCGGCGTGATCAACACCTTGCTCAGCTTGGCTGGCGTCGCTGAGGGCAATCTTCCCAAGTGGGTATTCGAGGCCAGGGGAGTCAATCTCCTGATCGGCGAATGGCTGGGGATAGAGATACCCACCTGGGCCGCCGGGCCCAGCCTGGCCCTGGTAGTCATCATTCTCTACAACATCTGGACCTATGTGGGGTACAACACCGTGATCTATCTGGCCGGATTGGGAAACGTGCCCACAGAGATGTACGAAGCCGCCCGCATAGACGGCGCAAGTCAGTGGGAGCTGCTGCGGCACATCACCATCCCCCTCGTCTCGCCGACCACTTACTTTTTGCTGATGATGGGCATCCTGGGCACATTCCGGGCCTTTAATCACATCTATGTCATCACCACCGGATACACCTTGGGGTTTCCTCAGGGGACCACTATGACGACCAGCATCCTGATATTCAAACACTTTTGGGAGGGCCACCGGTTTGGCTACGCCTCAGCCCTGGCTTTTATCTTGACTGGAGTCATGCTTAGCCTGACCTGGGTTCAAAACCGGCTGTCGGAAGGACGGGTGTTCTATGGCTAGCGAGCCGACGACGCCGACGCACATTCCCCAGGTCTATCGCAGTCGCGGCATAGTCACACGTGGCCTGATGTACCTGATCCTCACCTTGGGCGCTATCGTGGCTGTTTTTCCCTTTATATGGATGCTCCTGACGGCGTCCAAGACGTACGGAGAACACAGCCAGAGAAAATTCTGGCCGGTGGGATTGACGGCCGCCCCTTACGCCAACCGGCCGGCCACCCAGACAATCATCGTCCCCCTCCACTCCCCAACTAACGACTGGCACGGAGCCGCCTCATCCTTCAGTCCCCACGTAGAGGGCAGCATTCCCGTCCAGGCCGTGACTCCGTTCGTGGAAGAGCTCCTACGAGCAAAGGAGACATCTGTGCCCTTCAATGTGCTCATCCTGGCCCTGGACTCGACGAACGACGAGGTACAGAATTACGACCGCTTTATTCTGACCATGGGTTCCCGCATCGTCGAACAGTTCTCCACCCGCATTGATTTGAAAGAATGGGGCGGCCCGAACTATGAAGGTTCCGCGCGAGGACGCTGGGGCCCCCATTTCGAGGTCATCGAAGCTCACCCCGACCATCTCGTGATCAAACAAGGCTGGAACATGCTCTACATGTTCTTTGGCAACTATTTCTCGGCCTGGAAACAGGCCAATTTCGCGCAATACACGCGGAACAGCATCATCACCACCACATTGACCATCGCCGGGGTCGTGATCACCGGTACACTGGCGGCTTATGCCTTTGCCCGAATGAATTTTCCTGCCAAAGGGCTGCTGTTCACCGCCTACCTGGCGACGTACATGATCCCGTGGACAGTAGTCATGATCCCGAACTATTTGATCATCATCGCCCTGGAGGACTTTTTCAAGCAAACGTTTGGCATCCCCAACGCTTGGTACAACAACTGGACCGCGCTGACCATCCCGTTCATGGTCAATACCTTTACCGTCTTTCTACTCCGCCAATTTTTTGCCCAAATTCCTGACGACCTGTTCGACGCCGCGCTCATTGATGGATGCGGTCACTTGCGCTTTCTGACCCAAATCGTCCTGCCAATGTCCAAGGCCCCGCTCATGTCCGTCGTCATCTTTAACGGCATCTGGGCCTGGAACTCGCTCCAGTGGCCCCTGATCGTCACCAGCACTCCGAATTGGCGCCCTATCACCGTGGGATTATCTGGCTTTATCACCGAGGCCGGGGCCGAGACTCAATTGATTATGGCTGGTTCCGTGATCACGACCATTCCCATCCTGGTACTATACTTTTTTACCCAAAAACAGTTTACCGAAGGCATCGCAACGACTGGTTTGAAAGGATAATCCACACCATGCAACTCACCGGACGACAAGGGAGGTGATGCTCGGAAAAATTACTGCCCAACAATCTACTGGCCGAAAATTCTAGTTTACCTATTGGAGGAGAAAAAGTGATGAACACCCGAAAGCTAGTCGCCGTATTGATCGTCTTGGCCCTGGTTCTTCCGCTGGCCGTTGCGTGTGGCCCGCAGGAAACCGCACAACCTACAGAAGCGCCGGTGGTACAGCCTACTCAAGCGCCCGCAGAACCGACAAAAGCGCCCGAGCCGACCCCGGTACCCCTCTCCTACGATGTCGAGATCTATGGGGATCTGGAAAACCTGGACCCCAGCGGCCAGATCGTCGTCTACTGGCATCAGCACACGAGCTCCCGCGACGAACTGATGCTGAGCCTGATTGACGAGTTCAACCGCACCAACGAGTGGGGCATCACCGTCCAGGGCGAGTCTCAGGGCGGCTACAACGATCTGTATCAAAAGATCATCGCCGGCATTCCAGCCAACCAACTCCCCAGTATGGCAGTAGCCTACCAGAACCAGGCCGCCACCTATGCCGTGCAGGGCGCGTTGGTCGCACTGGACCCCTACGTGGAGAGCGAAATGTGGGGCTACAGCCAGCAAGAACTGGACGACTTTTTCCCCATCGCGCTGGGCGCCGACATTCTGCCCCAGTTCGAAGCGCGGTATGGCTGGCCGCCCTACAAATCCATGGAGGTCATGTACTATAACGAGGATTGGCTGGGAGAACTCGGCTACACCGAGCCGCCCAATACCTGGGACGAGTTCGCCGAGATGGCCTGCGCCGCCGCTCAACAACCCTTCTCCGGCGCCACCGGTGAGGGCAGCAGCTATGGCTACGTCTACTCCATTGACGCCTCTCGATTCGCCACCTTTGTCTTTAGCCGGGGGGGAAACATCATCAACGAGAACGGCACCGGGTATGCCTTTAACAACGACCCCGGGCTAGAGGCGCTGCTCTTTCTCAAGGACCTCGTAGACCAGGGCTGCGCCGCGGAGCAGACCGAGAGATACGGCGACCAGAGCGACTTTGGCGCGGGCCGGTCCCTCTTCACCATCAGCTCGATCTCTGGGCTGCCCTACTACAAGACTGCTGTGGACGAGGGAGCGGGCTTCAACTGGAGCGTAAATCCGCCGCCGCACACCACCTCAGAGCCCCGGATGAACATCTATGGCGCCAGCCAGTCCATCTTTGTGAGCACGCCAGAAGAACAGTTGGCCGCCTGGCTGTTCATCAAGTGGATGAGCGAGCCTGAGCAGCAAGCCACCTGGGCCAGCGGGACCGGCTACTTCCCCACCCGCGATTCGGCCGCGGAAATGCTCAGTGCTTACTTTGAGGAACATCCCACCTATCGAAAGGCATTCACCTTCATGGCCATGGACTATGGCATCGAATCCCCAGTGGCCGGCTACGACGAGTGCCGGGCTGCTGTCGAGGAGATGCTCACTGCTGTCCTGAGTGGAGCGGATGCCGAAACCCAGCTCAACGCGACAGCCGAACAGTGCAACGAATACCTGGAAGAGGCCGCACCCTAGACTCCTTGACACCCAAAATGCTTTACTTTGACAATGGCACATTAGCAAACGCCCGGCGATAAAGTCGCCGGGCTACGGAGCAGCGCCCGATGAATCGGGCTTAGAAGCCCCGTGAACGGGGCCCAAGCTCTGTAGCCGGGGCACTTTATGCCCCGGCGGGCCTTGCCCGGGAACTAGGCCGCCCAAGGTAGAATGGGCCATTGGCAAGTTACAAATGAGACCAGATTTTACCGCAGAGCCCACAGAGAGCGCAGAGTTCTCTCGTGTTTTTCTCAGCGGGCTCTGCGCGCTCTGCGGTGAGTTTCAACCTCGTCGGTTTGAGGCGTAGCTTTGTTAGGCTTTTAGGCGCATGACCCTGTGCGCCGACCGCTGAAAAACAGAGCGGGTTGTGAGACAATGATCTCACAACCCGCTCTCCGTCTGAACAATGACCTAGAGGAACTCTTTGAGACTGTGCTCCACGGCATAAGCCGCCGCTTCGGCCCGATTGGTCAGATCCAATTTTTTGAGAATACTGCTGACATAATTGCGCACCGTTCCCTCACCGAGAAAGAGCACCTCCGCAATCTCTCGATTCGTCTTTCCCTCCGCCACCTGAGCCAGCACCCGCAACTCTTGATTGGTCAAATTGACAAAAGCCTCTGCGTGTTCCTTGCGGGCCGCCTCGCGCACGCGGGCAAACACCCGCTGCGTCAGCGCGGGGTCCAACAGCGCCTCCCCTCTCCCCACTGCTTCCACCGCCTGGATCAAATCGTCACTGCCGATCTGCTTGAGGACGTAGCCACACGCCCCCGCAGCGATGGCATCGAACAACATATCATCCTCAGCGTAGGACGTGAGCATGATCACCTTGATGTCAGGCATCTGTTCGACAATTTTTCGGCATGCGTCAATGCCACTTCCCCCCAACAACCGAATGTCCATCACGACGACATCGGGTTGCAGCAGCAGGCTCTTTTTGACCGCCTCCTTAGCCGTCTCCGCCTCGTCAATGACGGTAAAACCAGGGTGACGGTCGAGCAGCGTGCGCAGCCCGAGCCGTACTACCTCGTGATCGTCTACGATAATGATTTTGAGTGTCATACCCCTACCTGTCAGATCAATATGGGATGGTGAGCGTCATAGTCATCCCCTCATTCGGGGCAGTGCTCAGATCCAGCTCACCGTCAAGCAGCCGGGCTCGCTCCCGGATATTTCGCAGCCCCTGCCCCTTGCTATTGATCGGCAAAGCCTCCAACCCAATGCCATCGTCGGAGATGCGGAGCTGCAACGTATGGGTATCATGGCGCAGGCTCATCCCCACTCGACGGGCACGGGCATGCCGGGCTGTGTTCGTCAGCGCTTCCCGGGCAATCTGAAAAATGTGCTGCCGGCGCTCGGCCCCCAGCGTAGGAAGACCTTCACCATCCACGACAAACTCGGTCTCCAACAGGGTATTGATCTGAAAATCCTCGAGAATCTTGCGCAACCCAGTCTCCAAATCATCGTTGGGCAACTCGCCTCGCAGATCAAAAATGTAACGCCGGATATCCTTGATGGTCTGATTCAAGCTCTCAATCGCTCGCGTCAACTGGGCCTGTGCCGCCCTTGGCTCCAATAGCATGCTATGCCGTGCTCCCTCCAGCATCAAGCCCGCCGCGTATATAGATTGGATGATCCCATCGTGCAGTTCACGCCCGATGCGCTCCCGTTCGCGAGCCAGGGCCTGGTTCCGTTCCGTGCTCTCCAACCATAGATCAATCTCGCTCAGCACCGCCCTCAATGCCTGCACAATCCCATAGGTGATAGCAAGGCCACAAAGACCGCGGTAAAGCGAGACCGGGGTAGAGGTGACCTGCAAAATCATCTCCTCATTGAGCCACCTGCCGGGAAAGAAAGGTACAGCCGGACCGATTAGCCCACCAAACAGGGACCAAAACCCCAGACCAATCCCAGCCACTCTCAAGTAGGGTTTGACCAATGACAATTGCGCCCTGTGAATCGTCCGATACGTCTGGCGACGCAGTCCCCACATACCTACCAGTCCGCCCGGCGCCACCAGACCATAGCGGGCGGTCAATTCTCCCCCCAACAACACCTGCTCAATCGGCACACCGACGCCATACGCAATAGCCCACCCACACAGCCACAGCACTCCCAACCCTCCGGGAAGCAGCCATCCCACCAGCACCCGCTTCACCTTGCTGTCCTTCTCAGATACACAGGTCTGAAGAGCAAAGGTAAGAAAAGCCGTGTACCCGATGCCCAATACCAGCAACCGCACCCCACCCAAGCCAGAACCCCAATGGCTGAGGGGGACAAACTGAAACCAGGCCAAGAGGGCTTCACAAAACCCCAAGACCGCCAACGGCATCAACCCGCGGGCGATCTCCAGCCTGGCACTGCGGCGGGCCAGAAAGAGGATAGATAGACTCAGCACAAAAAAAGCCTGGCCGTGAAAGAGAGCCAGCGGCAAACGATAAGCGACGAGAGTCTCTCGCAGCCAGAGCATCCAATCATCCCACCTTTCCTTTGACCTACAGCAACCTGATTATACCAGCGATGAGCCGCTTGAGCAAGAGAAACGTCGAAAACGAGTTCGGTACAAACGTCAGAACAAATCGGGGAAGGATGACACTAATACCCTGTACAGAGTTGCACTATACTAGAACGGCGTATGACAAAGAAACTGGCATCCACACGTCTATTCATTATTGACGACCACGATACAGTGCGAGAAGCCCTCGAAGCAAGATTGCAAGCCACGAGCGAGGTGGATATTGTCGGATGCACCGGGTGTTGGGAGACCGGTTTGCAGGAAACCGAGAGGCTGAAGCCAGATGTCGTGCTTCTAGAGACCAAGCGCGCCGATGGTCAAGGGCTAGAAGCACTGCGCTGCCTGACCCAGCACTGCCCGACCACGAGCGTCGTCGTCCTCACATCTTATCCCGATACCCAAGAACGATTGCAAGCCCAACGCATAGGAGCCGTACGCTACATCCTCAAAGATATTGATACCCCTCAACTGGTGCGCGAGATTCAGGCCTCTGTGCGCCCCGCCGCGATGATCTAGTCGTCACGCACGACAGTGTACGCTCTCTCATCTTCCCCTCGAGCCCCTTTGCTTGACAAGTCACCAGCCCACTATTATAATGCGGTTGCGTAACTGCTCAAGTGCGTCGCACCGCGTAGGCAGTTATGCGGTTGCAATAAAAAAACCGGCCAACAGCCGGGCAAAGAAAGGGGGGAAGTGGGTGACTAAAGTTGTAATTGAGAATGGCGAATCCTTCGACTCTCTGCTGCGCCGATTCAACAAAAAGGTACAAGGTGACCGCGTGATGTCGGAGGTACGTCGTCGCCGTTTTTTTGAAAAGCCGAGTGTGATCCGTAAGCGCAAAAAGGCCGCCAAATTGCGCAAGAGCCGTCGGCAAACGATCAAAGATCAGCAGTCCTTTCAACATTAGCACTCAACGGCCAAGCAGCCCATGAACCTGAAGCAACGGTTGCAGCAAGACCTGAAAGATGCCCTGCGCGCCCACGACGAGCGGCGCAAGTCGGTCATCCGCATGGCCCTGGCTGCTATCACCAATGCCCAAGTATCCCATGGCGGCGAACTGGATGATGCTGGCTTGGTGAACGCCCTGCAGCAAGAAGCTCGACAGCGGCGTGACGCGATTGTCGAGCTGGAAAAGGCCAACAGGTCCGAGGCGCTGGCAGAGGCCCAGGCGGAATTGGTCATCCTTGAGACATATCTCCCCCGTCTGCTCTCGCGCGAAGAAATCACACGCGAGGTGAAGCGGGTCATCGAGGAGCTGGGAGCGACCGGTATGCAGCAGATGGGGCCGGTGATGAGCCAGTTGATGAAAGAGTTAAAAGACCGGGCAGATGGACGGCTCGTGAACCAAATCGTGCGCGAGCTGCTGACCAGTTAGCCCATCCACTGGAATTAGATGCTGCGCATCATTAGAGGGAGCGCGATACGTGCTCCCTCTTGTCAATTGTGAATCTCGATCATGAGCACACCCCCAACCGATGGCCAGAGTGATGAGAGAAGCACCACACCTCGCCGCACGTGGTGGGATAGGGTGCGCTTGTTTCTCCTGGGAACCATCCTCGCAGGGACAGCCAGCGTCGTGATGGTCCGCCCGCTGTTGCCCACCTCATTGCTGCCCATCAGCCGTGTCGCCCTCGAAGTGGGTGAAATCGCCCCTTCAGACATCCGGGCCCCCCGCAGCATCACGTTCGAAAGCGCCATTCGATACGCCGAAGAACAGGAACGGGCAGCCGCCGCTGTGCAGCCGGTCTATACGCTGCCCAATCCCGCATTGGCGCGCCAACAGCTCGACCGAACCCGCCAGGTGCTCGACTATTTGGGATCGGTGCGGGCCGACTCCCTCGCCTCCACTGCCCAAAAGCGCGGCTGGATGCTGGCCGTGTTCGAACTGTCCGATCTCTCCATCGACGTGCTCGACCGTCTCCTGGCCCTCCCCGACGTCAATTGGGATCGGGTCAAGTTTGAGACCTTGGACGTGATAGATCAAGCGATGCGCGAACAAATCAGGCCGGGGTCTTTGGAACAAATCCAGGAGACCATACCGGCGCGAGTCAGTCTCGACCTCTCCAATGAGGAGACCGCCGTCACCATCCAGCTGGCGCGACAATTTCTGATCCCGAACTCGTTCCTCGACCCCGACGCGACAGCCGCGGCCCGCTCCCACGCCCGCGAGCAGGTCCAACCGCCGCTGCGCACCTTTGGGGCCGACGAGATCATCCTGCGAGAGGGCGAGCGGGTCGATCCCCTCGACATCGAGGCCCTGGATCAATTTGGGCTGCGACAACCCCAAATCAGGTGGAGCGATTGGATCAGCGCCATCCTGTTGGCCGCATCCGGCACCGTGCTGCTGGGCCTCTACCTGGCGCGCTTTCAGCCCTCTATCCTCTGGCAGGGACATCAGTGGGCCCTCGTCGTCCTGCTCACGTCAATCACGGTGCTGATAGCCGGTTTGATGGTGCCTGGCGGCGAGGCACTGCGATATCTCAACCCGGCCCCAGCGCTTGCTCTGCTGGCCTCAGCCGCTCTGGGACCTCACGCAGGAGTAGCCACTGCGGTCTTTCTCGGCGGCACGATCGGCGTCATCGCCGACTACTCCCTGGAGATGACAGCTTACGCCACGCTGGGGGGATTGGTGGCTGCTCTCACCCTGGGCCGGGTGGAGCGCATCAGCGCGCTGTTTCGCTCTGGAGCCTACGTCGCCCTGGCACAGGCGACCACCATCCTGATCTTTCGCCTGACCCTGGGAATGACCCGCCCCCAAGCACTGCTGGCCCCGATATTGAGCGGCGTAGCAGGCGGCGGGATCTCGGCCAGTCTGGCGCTGGGTGGACTGTTCATCATCGGGCCCCTGTTCGACCTCACGACGACGATGCGCCTCATCGAACTGAGCCGCCCCAACCATCCTCTCCTGCAGCGTCTGCTACGCGAAGCTCCTGCAACGTACCACCACAGTCTGGTGGTCGCCAACCTGGCCGAACAGGCCGCCGAGAGCATCGGCGCCGATGCCCTCCTCACCCGGGTCGGCGCATATTACCACGACGTGGGCAAGATCGCACGTCCCTACTTTTTCACAGAAAACCAGGTCGAGGGTATGAACCCTCACGAGCGGCTCGATCCCCAAACCAGCACCGAGGTCATCGTCGGGCATGTCCGGGATGGCATAGAACTGGCCCGACGGTATCGCCTGCCCCGCCGCGTTCAAGCATTCATCGCCGAGCACCATGGAACGAACTGGGTCAGCTTCTTTTACAACAAGGCGGTACAATTGACAACGGAATCGGAAGCGGTGGACCCGAACCTGTTTCGCTACCAGGGGCCAAGGCCTCAGAGCCGCGAGACGGCCCTGGTCATGTTGGCCGATAGCTGTGAAGCAGCCGTGCGCTCTGCGCGCCCGTCCAGCGCCGAGGATGTGGCGGAAATTGTCACTCGCATCATCAACCAACGCATCAACGACGGCCAATTGAACGAGTGCGACCTGACACTACACGATATTGATCTCGCACGGGAGACCTTTGCCTCCTCCCTGAAAGGGGTCTTTCACCCACGCATCCAGTACCCCTCGCCAGAAAAAGAAGCCAGTACGTGATAAACGTCTGGACCAAAAGCCCGGACAGTCTGAAATGAATGTGATATGAACGTGGAACTGCCCTTATCTTACCTCATCGAAGTACAGATTGACCAACAGTTTGACGATCAGTTGGCCTCCCGACCGCTGCGCCAGACCGCCCAAGCCGTCCTGGAGCACCAACAGGTGCCCGGACCGTGCGAATTGGCCGTGGTCGTGTCTGATGATGCCGCGCTGTACGAACTCAACCGGCGTCATCGTGGAGTAAACGCCCCGACCGACGTATTGGCGTTCCCCGACGATACCCGGGGACCGTTCGTCGGTGCGCCGGGCATGCCGCGCTACCTGGGTGACGTCGTCATCTCGTTTCAGCGGGCCGAGGTCCAAGCCAGCGAGGCCGGCCACGACACTCTGGCCGAGATTCACTTGCTCGTCGTCCACGGCATACTGCATCTGCTGGGATACGACGATACCACCGAGCAGCAGCGGGCACGTATGTGGGCTGTCCAGGCCGAGATTCTCCAATCACTGGGCATCCAGGCACATCCTCCAGCACGGTCACAATGCACAGATCGAACCTCGTGAACAGCTTTCGCTTCGCCTTTGCGGGTCTTGGATACGCCCTGCGCACCCAACGTAACCTGCGCATCCAGGTCGCCATAGCTGTGGCCGCGACCGCGTGCGGGATGTGGCTCAAGCTGTCACCGAACGAGTGGGCCATATTGGCGGTGACCATCGGCCTCGTCCTGGTGAGTGAACTGCTCAACACAGCTCTGGAGGCCGTGGTAGACATCATCAGTCCCGACTACCACCCCCTGGCCAAAGTTGCCAAAGATGTGACGGCCGGAGCAGTTTTGCTGACGGCCATCATTTCCATCATCGTGGGACTGTTGGTGCTGGGAGTGCCATTACTGGAGCGATTCCGTTAGCATACCCTGGCAAAGAATCAAAAATAGGGCAACATGCCCTCGAGTCATTCAAAAGATACGAACGAGCCGCCAGTACAGTGAAAAACCAGAGGAGGTAAAAAGTTACGTGAACACCAATCAACCCGTCTATCTGACCACCGAGGGGTTAGAGGGACTGCGTCAAGAACTGGATCACTTGATCAATGTGAGAAGGCCAGCCCTGGCCGAACGCCTGCACAAGGCCATTCAGCAGGGCGATCTTTCGGAAAATGCCGACTATCAGGCCGCCAAGGAGGAACAGGGATTCCTGGAAGGGCGCATTCAGCAACTCGAGAGCATGCTGCGCCACGTATCAATCATCGCTGAGAACGTCACCAGCGACGAGGTAATCCTGGGCAGCACTGTCACTGTCGTGGAGAAAGGCCAGGAGGAGACCGAGACCTTTCGCATCATTGGCCCGGCCGAGGCGAATCCGATGGATGGCAAAGTGTCCTACGAATCGCCGCTGGGCCAGGCCCTGCTGGGTCACCGGGTAGGAGACACGGTCTTTGTCGCAGCACCGGCGGGAGAAATCGCCTTCACCATCGTCGCCATCGCGTGAACCGCTCATGCCCCTGTTAGAGGTCCGCCACCTGCACAAATCCTATCCCGATGGCTGGACGCTGACAGACGTCAGCTTTGCCGTCGAGAGCGGCGACCTGGCCTGTCTGCTCGGGCCCTCCGGCTGCGGCAAGACGACGCTACTGCGCCTCATCGCTGGCCTGGAGACACCCGATCACGGTCAGGTGCTGGTCCTTGGCCAGGACGTGACTCGCGTCCCCCCCCACCGGCGCGGATTTGGCCTCATGTTCCAGGAATACGCCCTGTTTCCCCACCAGGACGTTTTTGGAAACGTCGCCTTTGGGCTATGGATGCAGAACTGGGAGCGAGACGCCGTGGCGAAACGGGTGGCCCAGGTGCTAGAGTGGGTCAGTCTGACCGGTTTCGAGCATCGCGACGTGAATCAGCTTTCGGGTGGGGAGCGCCAGCGGGTCGCTCTGGCCCGCAGCCTGGCCCCGGAACCTCGCCTGCTGATGCTGGATGAGCCGCTGGGCGCGCTGGATCGCACGCTGCGCGAGCGGCTGCTGGAGGAACTGCCCGTCATTCTCCGCCGCGCCGGCGTGACCGCCATCACCGTCACCCACGATCAAGAGGAGGCCTTCGCCCTGGCCGACCAGGTGATCCTGATGCACGCCGGTCGGACGGTACAGCGCGGAAGGCCGGAGGAGGTCTACCGACAGCCGGCTTCGACCTGGGTGGCCCGCTTCCTGGGGCTGACCAACCTGCTCGACGCAGACATCGTGGCGGGCGGATGGGTCGAGACCCCCATCGGCCGGCTGCAAGTCGAAACAGAGGGAACTGGGGTGAGAAATTCGAGCCGGAAGATGCAGGTGTTGATCCGTCCAGAGGCCGGGCGACCCGGAGCTGGCGGCCCCAATCCCCTGCACGGCACCGTGACAGACCGCTCGTTTCGTGGAGAGTACTACCGGATCGAGATCCGTCACGCCAGCGGCGTCACAATCACGCTGAACGCTCCGGCCAACATCCCGCTGCCCGCCCCTGGCGAACCAATCACCCTGTCCCTGGACCCCCAAGCGTTGGCCCTCCTCCCCACCGAGGAGCGTCAGCTATAGCGGCTACCATCCCAAACCCAGGCTAACCGGGCGGCCACCCCATGGCTCGTCCGCCCAACAGATGGACGTGCAGGTGAAACACAGACTGACCGGCCGGCCGGCCGTTGTTGACCACCAGACGGAAGCCATCCGCCACGTGCTCCTGCTCCGCCACACGGCGGGCGACGACAAACAACTGCCCCAACACAGCCGCGTCCTCCTGGTCCACCTCGGCCACGCCAGAGATGTGACGGTTCGGCACGATGAGCACGTGCGTGGGCGACTGAGGGTTCAAGTCCCGGAAGGCGGTCACTTGCTCATCCTGATAGATGATCTGCGCCGGGGCCTCGCCCCGCACGATGCGACAAAAGACACAGTCTTGCTTCCTCACGACAATACCTCCCCCACCAATACCCCATTCCGAGCGCCGACCAAATACGTCAGAGTGAGATGGTTGTGCAGATTCCCCTCCGCCCGCGTGACGACGCGCAAATAGTTATCGGTCAACCCGGTCCATAGACCCTCCCGCTGCTGCTCCCACAGCACCACCATATCCCGGCCCACAAATCTCCGACGGAAGCAGCGGGCCAGGTCCGCGCCCAGGCTTCGCATAGCACGCGCCCGCTCAGCCTGTACACCGCGCGCCACCTGGTCAGAAAGCCGGGCTGCTGGCGTGCCCGGTCGCGGCGAGTAGGGAAAGACGTGCAGCCGCGCAAACCCAATCTCGGCCACGTACTCGTAACTGGCGCGAAAGGCCGCTTCATCCTCGCCTGGGAACCCCACGATCAGGTCAGTGGTCACGGCCAGATCCGGCACACCGGCGCGGGCTGCTGCCACCAGAGACGCGAACTCGGCGGTCGTGACCTGGCGGCCCATGCGGCGCAGCGTCTCGTCACAGCCAGCCTGAAGGGGGATGTGCAGCTGCCGACACAAACGGGGATTCTCCCATAACGCAAAAAACGACACGTCCAGATCCCAAGGCTCCAGGGACGAGAGCCGCAGACGCGGCAGATCGGTCTGGGCCAGCAGCACGTTCACCAGCCGGTACAACCCCCGCTCCTCGCCCCACTCCCGCCCGTAGGCCCCAAGGTTGACGCCGGTCAGCACGACCTCCTGGCAGCCCTCCTCGACCCGGGCCTGGACCTGGGCCACTATATCGCTCACCGGCCGACTGCGGGATGGACCCCGCAGCAAGCGCACGATGCAATACGTACAGTGATTGTCGCAGCCATCCTGCACCTTGACGAAAGCGCGGGTGCGCCAGGGGAGCAGATCTGGGCCTGCACTGGCAAGGTGGAGAGGCGGCGCCACCACGTCCATCGTGCGTTCCTTTTCATCGTTGGGGATGACCCAATCCACGCCAGGCAGGTCAGCGCAGCGGCGTGGTGCCAGGGTCGCATAGCACCCGACGACGGCGATGCGGATCTCGGGATTCGCGCGGGATAACGATCGGACAGAGCGGCGCGACTTGCGCTCTGCTTCCTGGGTGACAGCGCAGGTGTTGACGATACCCACGTCGGCCCGGGCAGCGTCGTCCACAATGTGGTAGCCGGCGACCGTCAACTGGCGCGCCCACTCCTCCAACTCGCTCTGATTCAACCGGCAGCCCAGGCTGTGGAGATAGACGTTCATCCGCCGATCCTACGGCGCGTCCACGTGCAGGTTGTCAAAGTAAACCTCGACGTTGGGTTCAAAAAAGGAGCCGGCGTAGAGGCCGATATCCCCCTTGGCATACCGGCCATCTTGAACCTGGGCTAATTGGACACCGTTGACGACAAAGGTCATCATCACACCCTGACCGATGACCTCCAACCGGTTGGTCGCCATGCCGTGGTTGATCGCGTCGGACGGCAGCCAATCGTCACCGCTCAACACTTGCCACACCCCGTCATCATACACGCTGATCTGATAGTAACCATCGCCGCTGATGGAGAAACGATAGAAATGGTTGGGATCCTTTACGCGTACCAACACACCGTACTCGTTATCGTCAGGACCGGCGACCTGGGTCGCCTCGACCGTGAGATGGAAATCGGAGAACTGGCGTTCGGCAGAGGCCCACGCCAGACTGTTGGGCACGGCGACCAAGACACGCATCACCCCATCCCTGTAGCCCACCTCGGCTGTGGCGTCCGATTCGGCCCGCCAGCCGCTCGTCGGATCAGAGAAATCGTCGCTCCAGGGCAGCATTTCGCCTCCGCCGCCCGATCCACAGGCGACTAACAGCAGCATCAGCGCCGCTCCCACCCAAGCTGTCCTCAGCCTGATTGTCACCGCCATCTTTCCCCCTCCTATCCAACGCCGGTTCAGGGCCTGGTTACCAACAGGTTGTCGAACTGAACACGAACGGCTCCCGCCTCATCACTGCCCGCTCCCAGCCCCACGTCCCCCCGCCTCAGCGCATCGTCGATGACCGACTCGAGCAGTTCGCCGTTGGCATAGAAGGTCAGCTGATCTCCTCGACAGACCGCCATCACACTGTTGACCTCCCCCCCGGTCTTGATGGCAGGGGAAAAAGACATCCCCCGTCCATCGCCGGTGACGAGTTCGAGGCTACCGCCGCCCACCCGCCGAAAGATGCCATAGTACCCGTCGGCGCTGATAGCAAAGTAGTAGAAATTGTCCCAATCGGTGTGGCGACAGAGCAGCCCAAAATGTCCTGACGGAGAATCGGATGTCGGTTGAACGTCCACTTCGACGATGACATCGCCAAAGCTGCGATCAGGAGTGGTCCAGACAAACCAGTTCGGCACGTAGAGTTGGATAAAGTACGCCCCACCGCTGTAGCCCCGCTCGAACTCGGGCTGTCGCTCGATACCCCATCCACTCCCTGGATCGTCAAAGCCCTCCTGGAGAAGCACTCCTTGACCGCCATCAATGCCTGCGCAGCCAGACATCACCAAAGACAACAGTATAACGATCAAGCAGCTTTTCAAATGACGGCGCCATCGTATCATCATTGCCTCCTACTGGCATGCCGGTGAGCGGCGGGCTGAACTGGCGAGATTATAACACGGGCGACTGTTTTACTCAACTTGGCGCTTCCCGTCGGCGCGTTGCTCATCTTGAATGACTGTGCTATAATCACACCGCTTCAAGCTATCGGTTGAGCGGACTCTGGGGCGGGCTCTGCACTGTTTTACCCACCGGCAGGCGACCTCATTTTCACAACCAAGGAGTGCATATCATGACCACAAAACGGGTCAACACAGAGGACCGCCGTAAGGCAGAGAGTCATCGAGAGGAAGGAATCGCGGCCTATCAGGAATGGGAGATCACTCGGGCGATCGAGTGCTTTGGGGCAGCCGCTACCCTGGTCCCCAACGAACCGGCTTATCACCTCCACCTCGCGCAAGCCCTGTCCCGCAGCGGTGACTTTGACCAAGCCCTGCGGGCTCTGGCCGACTTTATCCGTTTGAAACCGGATTCCCCCCTGACGAACCGGTTTCAATCCCTCTTTGGGGCCGGTATGGACGAGGTCGAGACACTCCTCACCAACAAAATGGCAGAGGCGGGGATACCTATCGAAGAGATCGGGGCCGCGATTCACCTCTGGGTCGAGTACCGCATCGCTCTGGGCAGTGAGCCGCTGATCGTGCAGCAGCCAGCGGCCTGGGCGGCGGCCATTGACTATACCGTCCGCAAGGTCAATCTGCGCCCCGTGAAACGGCGTGACATCGCCGAGTTTTACGGTGTCAGCGAGCAAGCGGTCAAGGACCATCACCAACATCTGGTTGATTCCCTCGACGTGATGCCCTGCGATTACCGCTATTTTACGAGCGACGAGAATCCGTTGGATAAACTGGTCGAAGCAGCCGAATTACTGGAGCGCCTGGAAGCCCGATTTCAGGAACCCTAGCCGCGAGGCAACTCGGCGCTATGATACAACGGGGATCGTAAAGGCAAAGGTGCTCCCCTGGCCTTGCTCGCTTTCCACCCAAATCTCGCCGCCCTGCAGTTCTACCAGGCTCTTGGTGATGACCAACCCCAATCCTGTGCCAGACTCGCTGCGCACGGCCGGATCCTCGGAGCGAAAGTACTTGGTGAACAATCGCTCTTGATCTTGGGGCGACATCCCCACGCCTGTATCGGATACCGAGCACATCACATAGCCGTTCCGAGCGCCGTTTCCCTCGGCCCCCAATTGCAGGCGAGCCTGCACCCTGATCTGTCCTCCGGAGGGCGTGTATTTGTGGGCATTGCTCACCAAATTGGTGAGAACCTGTATCAGCCGCTCCCGATCCCCTCGAACGAGCGGCAGATCGGGCGAGACCTCGACCTCTAGCCGCTGTTCCTTTTCATCAATCTGCTGTCGAATCGTCCGCAGCGATTCTTCGATCACCTGCTCCACCGACACATCGGACAGGTTGATGCGGATGCGACCGCTCTCAATGCGCGAGATATCCAGGAGACTGCTGACCAACGAGTTCATACGGTTCACGTTCGACCGGATGGTATCCAGGAAACTGCGCTGGACCTCGCTCAACTCGCCGGTCGCTCCCGATGCCAACAGATCGGTATATCCCCGCATAGAGGTCATCGGCTGTTTAAGTTCGTGGGAAACAAAGGAGACGAACTCGGTCTTGGCGTCGTTGGCCCGCCGCACTTGATCAAAGAGCCGGGCGTTCTCGATAGCAATGGCCGCGTGGTCGGCCAGGCGGATGACAAAGTCCAATCCCCCCTGGTCCAGCAACGCCGGCTGAGAGGACTCGAGCGCGATGACTCCGATAATCTGATCCTCCCGCCGGATGGGGACCGTCAACTGAGACACTACCCCCGCCACCGCTTCCTCGTAATCGGGATCGCTCTTCACGGCCTCGATGAGCTCGGGCAGCCCCGTCTGAACCACCCGCCCGATGATTCCCCGATCCAACGGCCAGAGGGTGTCTTCATAAGCGGCAACCTGGTCCTGCGGATAGCCTTGGTTGGCCAAAAACCGCAGTCCCCTCACGCCATCATCCGTCTCCACAACCACGGCCAACAGGCCCACTTCCGCTCCCGTCATACGCAGCGCCCAGTCCAACGTCAAGTCCATCACGCGGTTATAGTCGAGGGTAGCGTTCAGCTCTCGATCAATGCGCTGCATCATCGAAAGCTCCTCCACCCGGGCGGCGAGGGCTTGGTCGGTCTGCGTAAACAGCCGGGCGTTCTCGATAGAGACGGCGGCATTGGTCGCAAAGGCGGTCAGCAGGCGAGCATCATCCTCGTCAAATGGTCCACCGTCCTGCCGGTTCAGCAGTTCGATCACTCCGATCGGTTTCCCACGACTGATCATGGGTACAGCAATGATCGAGCGGGTCACGAACGCCGCGTCGAGATCCCCGCCCCAACGTTGATCGCTCTGGGCATCCCTGATGATGACCGACTCCATATCCTGAATCACTGTCCCCATGATGCCGGTGCCCGGAGGCAGCCGCATGCCCACCAGGTCGGCAGACCCAGGACCAGCCGTCACTTCAAAGACCAACTCCTCCGTCTCCTGATCCACCAGCACCAACGACCCCGCTTCAGCTTGCAGCAGATCAACGGCCGTGTCCATGATCAGATGCAGCACTGCCGACAGATCCAGGGTCGAGGTGATGACGCTGCCGACCTCGTTCAAAGCAGCCAACTGCTGAGCGCGCTCTTCCATCTCCTGATACAGCCGGGCTTTGTCTATGATTGCAGCGGCCTGGTCGGCGATGGTGGAGAAAAATTGCAACTGCTCGTGGGTATAGCTCACCCCCGGCTCAAAGCTGGAGACGTTCATCACCCCGATCACTTGATCACCAGCGTTGAGCGGCGCTCCCATCCAGGCCTTGCCTGGGCGTCCCCCACTGGTCACACCCCGATGCTGGCATTCTTGCAGGTAATCGTCCGTCAGGATAGGCCGCCCTGTGCGGATGATCTCACCGGTAAGACCAATATCGACCGACCACTCGTCGCCTTTGTACAACCGCTCACCCTCCTCCACATAAAACGCGAACGAGAGGGTCTTTTTCTCAGCGTTATACAGGGCAATGTAAAAGTTGTTGGCATCGAGCACCCGGCTGGTCTGGGCATAGATCAGCTCCATCAAGTCATCCACATCCATCGAAAAGCTGACGGCCTGCCCGACCCAGCGCAGCACGTCCACCTCTGTCATCCGCTGTTCCAGATCGGTAAAGAGGCGCGCTTTTTCCAGGGCCACCGCCATCTGCGCGCCCAAGGATTCCAGCGTGGACAGATCCTCCGAGGAGAAGGGTTGACCGCTGCGCTTGGGCCCCAGCGTGATCCATCCGTGACCCGCCACCGGGATGAACAGCGCCGGGCGCAGGCTCTTCAACGCATGTTCCTCTTCCAGATCAGCCGGCAGGGGCCGATCATCGTACAGATAGATGCTTTCACGCCGCCCGAGCATCTGACGAACGAGGGGGCCGCTCTTGGAGAAAGACGCATCGGGAACAGGAAATGAGCCGCTCCCGATGACGTGGGGCCCGTAATGGCCTCGCTGTGAACCCTCCAAAAACAACGCGGCGAACTGCAAATCCCAGCCCGTCCCCAGTGCTTCGTCCAGCGCCTGGAACACGGAGGCAAGCCCCGTCGTCTCGGTCAACCGGTTGACGAACTGGCGCATCACCTCCCGTTGATCCACCGCTTCCCGGAGAAAAACGTGATCCACCGCCCGCTGCAGCCGCATGCGGGCCGGGTGCAACAACAGCGCCAACACCAGGACAAACACTCCCAACACAACCGGATCGTTGGTCTGGAGCGTCACACCAAAGATGAGACTGACCAGGTAGAGAAAGAAAAAGTACGCCCCCACGATCACGGCGCTCAACAGGGCGTAGACGACCCCTCGACTCACCACCAGATTGATGTTGAACAGACGGTAGCGCAAAATGGTATAGGCGATAGACAGGGGAAACAGAATCAACCAGGGGAAAAATTGCACCGGTGAAAGCAGCCACTCGAAAAAGCGGGAGAAAACGAGCCAGATGGCCATGGGACCAAAGGCCAGCAAACTGCCCCACAAAATAACCCGCGCCTGATGTTGGACGATAGGGGACTGCGAGGACCTGGCCCGGTACAGCATCATTGCCAAAAACCCGACCACCCCAACGCTCGTAAAGATGAACATGGGAGCCCAGGCACCAAAATACGCCCGTGGGGCATCAAAATTCAGCAGGGTGAACTGGTTGACGATGGCGATGATGATCCCGGGTGCATAGGCGAGATAATGGAGCCGGGAATGGTGGTTGAGAAAGCGCACCCGCTGAGGGAATACCAATCCCAGGTGAAGGAGCACACTGCCGATCATGGACAGAGCGATCACCCACACCCGTGAGAGGGAGTGCGTGGTGTACAGATCGAACAGCAGGCCCAGCGCCAGGGCCACCAATGCGCACACCAACCCAAACACCTGGCCAGCTGTCTCCCGCCGCCGAGCAACAAAGGCCCAGATTCCAATCCCCAGATATACCAGTCCCAGGCTGTAGGGGAGAAGGAAAAAATTGCCCCAGACATTGGGAGGGGTGGCTTCCAGCTCTACAGGGACGTCGCGCGTCACACCCTCAGGGGTGCGCACGGTGAACACGACGACATCCCCGGCCTCGTACCGAGCCAGTTCACGCGCCAACGCGGTCGCATCATTCAATGGCCGACCGTCGAGCGCAATGAGGTGATCCTGGTATTCAAGCCCGGCAGCATAACCGGGCCAGTCTGAATCACCCATCCCATTGATGACCAGAGTAGGCTCGGTTAGAAATCCGGGAAAGGGGGCCTGCGTGGCGCGCCACGCCAAGAACGCCGCCACACCCAGAAGAAGGAGCGTCACGGCGAATACAGCCATGACAATCCCAATCTGCAGACTTGATTCGTGCTGAGCGTCTCGACGGGCCTGGAGATCGCCTGCGTCTCCCACGTCATTCACCTCGTGCAATGTCTGATACCCGCCCAATGACGCTATTGTAGCATAGATAGAATAAATTGTCTATACGGCCTGTTCTCATCCTCCGCGCACCTGCACCTCCCCAACCCACCGCTGGGCGCGGCGAGCCATCGCCCACAAACGATCCACTGGGTACGGATCCATCTTCAGAGTGGGATCGAGAGTGTGCAGCGGGCGGAACTGCTGCAGCACGTACAACTCTGCCCCCGAGATCCAGCGGGCAATGGATTCGATGTCCCCCTCGTCCAGCCACTCTGGAACGACGGTGGTGCGAAACTCGTGCTTCAGGCCGCTAGCTTGCAGCAACCCGATGCTCCGTTCCAGGCGCCCCAGGTCCAGGTCGGGCCTCCCCGTCAGCAGAGGATACTTGTCCGGCGGCGCTTTGACGTCCAGTGCCACGTAATCCAGCATCCCGGCCTCCAACAGGGCCTCCAGGACGTCGGGACGGTAGCCATTCGTATCCAGCTTGACGTCAAGCCCCAGTTCCCGCACGTCACCCACAAAGGTGAGCAGCTCCGGCTGGATCGTAGGTTCCCCACCGCTGATGACTATGCCGTCCACCATGCCCACCCGCCGCGCCAGAAACCCCCACACCTCATCCAGCGGCAGATCGGGCAGATCGTTCGGGCGCAGCACCAGATCAGCGTTGTGACAGGGGGGACAGCGAAAGTTGCATCCCCCGGTGAACAGAACCGTCGCAATGTGATCTGGATAGTCAATCAGCGAGGTGCGCACCCAGCCCTTCAATTGCACGCTAACGAGACGCCTCCCGCCGATTCAGCGCATCCGGCACCCGGAACGTCATCCGCTCGCCGAATTCTTGCTGCTTGCCCTGATGCCAATTCTGCACCGGCCGCAGGTAGCCGACGATGCGCGAGTAGACCTCGCACGGGATCTTGACCTCGACCTCGGCTTCAGTCGCGCCTGCTTTGTCCTTGTCAGCACTCATATTCCCTCCTCATACCAAAAAGTTCACGATCCGACATCTGAGCGCAGATGACGCAGATTAACGCTGATTCATCCGGATTCACGTTGTTCGCGTCAAAAGCGCAAGAAAATCTGCGTGTATCTGCGTTCCAGAAAGGACGTGTCTGGTAATGAAACCAAAAAGTCCGTGTATCGCATTCCCAAGCACCCAGAAGCTCACCCGCTCATCTCCCTGCCCCAGTCTAACCCCGCACGATTTGCCCGAACCGCGCCAGTTCTTCCTCCGTGTGCTCGTAGGGACAGTACCGGTGCTCCCCCGCGATGTATCCGTGCACCGGACAGATGCTAAAAGTCGGCGTCAGCGTATAGTACGGCAGATGGAAATTCTCCGCTACCGTTCGCACCAGCCGCCGCGCCTGCCGCCAGTCGTCCAATTGCTCGCCCAAAAAGATGTGCAGCACCGTCCCACCAGTGTACAAGGTCTGCAAGTCATCCTGATGCTCCAACACCTCGAACAGATCATCACTATAAGCCACCGGAAGATGAGTCGAGTTGGTATAGTAGGGCGCCCGATCGGTGCCGGCGGTGCGAATGCCGGGAAAGCGACTCTTGTCGGCGCAGGCCAGGCGAAAGGAAGCCCCCTCGGCTGGCGTCGCTTCCAGGTTGTACAACTGTCCCGTCTCCCGCTGAAAACGGGTCAGTACCTGGCGCATGAACTGGAGCGTGCGCACGGCGAACGCCTTCCCCTCCGCCTGCTCAATGCCGATCCCCAACAGGTTCAAACTCGCCTCGTTCATCCCGATCAGGCCGATGGTGGAAAAATGATTGCTCCAGTAACTGCCGAACCGCTGCTTGATACCGTTCAAATAATAGTGACTGTAGGGATACAGCCCCTGGGCCGTCAGGAATTCCAACAGATCGCGTTTGATCTCCAGGCTAGTACGAGCCACCTCCATCAACCGCTCCAACCGCTCCAAAAACTCGGCCTCGTCGCAGGCCAGGTAGCCCAGGCGAGACAGGTTGATGGTGACCACCCCCACCGACCCGGTGAGAGGCGCGGCCGCAAACAGGCCGCCGATACGTTTGCGCAGTTCCCGGTTATCCAATCGCAGCCGGCAGCACATACTGCGGGCGTCCTCCGGATCCATATCGCTGTTGATAAAGTTGGCCCAGTAGGGAATGCCATATCGCGCTGTCATCGCCCACACCGGCTGCAGGCTCGGATTCTCCCACTCAAAGTCGCGGGTGACGTTGTACGTGGGAATGGGAAAGGTGAACACCCGTCCCTGGGCGTCCCCTTCCAGCATCACCTCGGCAAAGGCGCGGTTGAACAGGTCCATCTCGTCCTGAAACTCGCCAAACGTCTCCCGCTGCGTCTCTCCACCGATGATGACCGGCTGATCGCACAGCGTGGACGGCGGTGTCAGGTCCATCGTACAGTTGGTGAAAGGTGTCTGAAACCCGACCCGAGTGGGCACGTTGATGTTGAACACGAACTCTTGCAGCGCCTGCTTTACCTGCGAGTACTCCAATCCATCGTAGCGGATAAACGGAGCCATCAATGTATCAAAGTTAGAGATCGCCACCGCGCCGGCTGATTCTCCCTGCAACGTGTAGAAAAAGTTGACCAACTGGCCCAAAGCCGTGCGCAGATGGCGAGGCGGCCGGCTCTGGATTTTGGTCGGCACTCCGCCGAATCCCCGCATCAACACATCCTGCAAATCCCACCCACAGCAGTAGACCGAGAGGTTGCCCAGGTCGTGCAGGTGGAGGTCCCCCTCGACGTGGGCCGCCTGGACCTCTGGGGGATAGATTTTGTGCAGCCAGTAACGCGCCGCGATGGAGGACGCCACGTAAAAGTTCAAGCCCTGGAGCGAATAATTCATGTTGCTGTTTTCACTCACCCGCCAATCGGTGCGCTGAAGATAGCTGTCCACCAGGGTATCGGTATCTACCAATATCTTTTGAGCAGCTCGCTCATCGGCCCGCCGCTGCCGGTACAGAATGTACGCCTTGGCAACCTGTGGACTGCCGGACTTGATCAACACCTCCTCGACCACGTCCTGGATCTCTTCCACTTGGGGCACGTGTCCGTTCTTCCCCCAGCGCTCGCGCAAGAGACCGGTGACCGCCCAGGAGAGAGTCTCGGCCCACTGGCGGCCTTCGCCGTTCCCCACCTCCCGGGCAGCGGCATAGATAGCATTTTCAATCCGCTTGCGATCAAACGGAACCTCTGTTCCGTCCCGCTTGACGACCCGCTTCACCCCCATACTCTTCCCCCCTCTCAATCATCCTGGGCAGGGTCGGGACGACATTCCGACTCACTGCACATTGTTTTCAATGTCGTGATACTCGCCCAGAAGACTCGTCGGTCGAGAAGCAGCAGGCGGCGCCACAGTGATGTCACTCCCCCACCCTACTCGACCGGCGTCAATATACCGACGGCCTCTCGAGATCTTGATGCTGCCTGATCAACACTCGCTGTAACCACAGGCATAACAGCGCCGACACCCTTCCATATTCACCAGCGCGGCTTGACCACATTCTGGACACAGATCGCCCGTCTGGAAAAGCGGCAGCTGCTCCCCATCTCCCTGCGGCTCCACAATCCCCACATACTCTGCCAACACCTGCGCCACACCATCCGGCAAGCTGCGGACCCGGTCACGACCGAACCCCAACGGTCGCCCGCCGCCGATGCCTTTCAACTGGCGCACCACTTGTTTGAGACGCCGCGTGGCCGTGAGCGGCGAGGGCACCCGCAGCACCAGCGAGATCAACCGCCCGATCGCCTCTGCTACCGCCGCCGTATCGGACCCCGCCTTGCCCACGTTCAGAAAGACCTCGAACGGCTCGCCGTCCCCGTTGCTGTTGATGGTGATGTACGCGGTTCCCAACGGCGTCCCCATGCGATACGTCTCCCCCTGCAAGCGGTGTGGACGGGGCCGGATGGCGGTGGACATCTCCGCCTCCGCTCCCCGCTCCTGCGCCACCCGCAGCTCCGTGTGGGGCGCCTCCTTGGCCTGGCGGGTGGCCTCCGTCTCCAACACCACCTTCTCCCGCGACCCGGTCACATAGACGGTCAACCCCTTGCACCCTAGCCGCCACGCCAGTTGGAAGGCGCGCGCCACATCGGCAGGGGTAGCCGTAGCGGGGAAATTGATCGTCTTGCTAATCGAGGCGTCCACAAATGCCTGCAGCGCCGCCTGCATACGGACGTGCTCTTCGGCGACGACGTCCTCCGCCACGACAAAGACCTGTCGCACCGACGACGGGACCTCCCCTACCCCCTGGCAGCTCCCCTTCACCGCCACCTGCTCTACGATGCGCTCGCGCGCCGCCTCATCCAGCCCTGCCATCGCCAGCGCCTGCAAAAAGAGGGGGCTGACATATCGCAGTTCCACATCTCGCCCATTGTCGTTGACATGGCGCACGTAAGCCAGAGCAAAAACCGGTTCACAGCCATACGCCTCACAGCCAGCGACCGTCGCCGTGGTGCCGGTGGGGGCTACCGTCGTCTGGGTTGCGTTGCGGATGCCATACCGCTGCACCCCCTGCGTCACGACGCTCCAATCCAATTCTGGCCGTCCCCACCGATCGAGCCTGCTGTACGGAGCCACCGGCTGTGGCGGCGTCCAGCGCAGATCGGTGGGGTCGTAGACACTGCCCTGAATCGCAGGGAACGGGCCCCGCTCACGCGCCAGTTCCATGCTGGCCCGCATCGCGTGGTAGCGGACGAACTCGGTCACCTGGGCCGCCAATTCCTGCGCCTCGTCGCTGCCGTACCGCACTCCCAGGCGATACAGCACGTCGCCCAGCCCCATGATCCCCACGCCGATACGCCGCGTGCGCAGGGCGGCCTCCTTCAACTCTGGCACGGCCGGCACATAACCATTGGCGTCAATCACGTCGTCCAAAAAGCGCACCGCCTGCTCCACCGTCTCGCGCAGATCGTCCCAGGCCACCACGGGACGGCCATTTTCTCCATCACTACACGTCACGTGCCACGCCAGATTGACCGAGCCAAGGCAGCAGTTCTCGTAAGGGAGCAGCGGCTGCTCACCACATGGATTGCTCGCCTCGTACTCGCCCAGATGGGGGCACGGATTATCCCGGTTGGCAGCATCCAGAAACAGGACCCCCGGCTCCCCGTTCCGATGTGCGCCGGCGACCAGGGCGTCAAAAATCTCCCGCGCCCGCACCGTCCGCCAGACCGCGCCATCCTGGGGACTGACCAGGTCCACTGTACCGTCCGCCTCCACCGCGCGCATAAAGTCATCCCCCACGCCGACCGAGAGATTAAAATTGGTGATGGTGTTCTCATCCTGCTTGCAGCCGATGAACTCGCAAATATCTGGATGATCCACCCGCAGCACGGCCATATTGGCGCCTCGCCTGGCCCCGCCCTGGCTGACGATCCCCGACGCCACGTCATAGACCTTCATAAAGCCGACCGGGCCGGTGGCCTGTCCACTGCTCGAATGGACTCTGGACCCTCGAGGACGCAGGCGGGAAAACGAGAATCCGGTCCCGCCGCCCGTCTGCTGGATCAGCGCCGCGTCGCGCAGCGTCTCAAAGATCCCATCTCCGACCCGCCCCATATCATCAGAGATGGGCAGCACGAAGCAGGCTGCCAGTTGTCCCAGCGGCGTGCCCGCCCCCGTGAAGGTAGGCGAGTTGGGCACAAATCGAAAGCTGCTGATCAAGTCGTAGAACACCGCCTCGACCGCCGCCCTATCCCCCTCCCACGCCGCCTCCACTGCCGCGACGTGAGAGGCAACGCGCTGGAACATTTGCTCCACCGTCTCCACCGGCCGGCCGTCAGGCCCTTTGCGCAGGTAGCGCCGCTCCAGAACCGCCCGGCTGTTGTCGGTCAATTCAATCCCTGGTCGCGACACGGATATCGAACGGGTAGCCGAGTGATCCACCGGTGGCATCCTTCCTTACTCCCCTAAACAGCCGCCCTGGATCTCGACGAGCTACCCCGCACTACCTTCGTCCAGCAGGCGATCAATCTCTGCTCGCACGGCCTCCAAGTCCTCCAACCCCAGATAGACAATGGCATACCGCACATAAGAGACCGGATCCAACGCCTCGAGCTCCTCAATGGTCAGATCACCGACCACACGGCTGGGAACTTCGGACTTGCCCATCTGGCGAATCTGGCTCTCGACTCGATCCACCAAGCGCTCCAAATCGTCGGCCGAGACTGGCCGACGAGCGCAAGCTGTGCGTAGGCCAGAAATCAGCTTGTCCCGATTGAACTCCTCTCGCCGTCCATCCTTCTTCACCAGCAAAGGCGTGGTCAGGATAGCACGCTCCATCGTGCTGAACCGCTTCTGACACCCCTTACACTCACGCCTCCGCCGTACTCCGCTTGCACTTTGAGTTGTATCAATGACCCGCGTGCGCGTGCTATCGCAATAAGGACATCTCATCGCTCTGGCCTCCCGACAATGGCAGAAGTAAAAACATACACCAGATATGGGGGTGCGAGGAAACAAAACCCCCACACCTGGGGGGGGATTAGCTAATGTGAATTATATCACACACTCGGTGAGCGCACAAGCGAATTCGGACAGGCTAACCTTAAAAAACAAGTCCTATGATTTCTTCGCCCCATGTTGTCAGGACGCCAAACAACAGACCCACACCGACTTTCAGGTGTGGGTCTCGGTAGGAGCGTAACCGAGCAAGACGCAACGTCATATCTGCCCATACGCCATGCATACGGGCTGTTCCCGCCACTGCGAGAATTCGATACCGCTAACGGCGCAAAAAGGCCGGAATTTCTAGATCATCTTTGTCATACGTCGGCATTGGGAACTCGACTGGCTCACTGACTGCCACCCGCGCCGTGCGAGGCCGTGTCTCGGTCTGATCAAAACCGGTTGCGATGACGATGATGCGAATTTCGTCGGCTATCTTTTCGTCAATCACGGCCCCAAAGATGAGATTCACATCGGGATGCGCCGTCTGTTTCACGATAGAGGCCGCCTCGTTGACCTCGTACAGGCTCAAATCGGAGCCGCCGGTGACGTTGAAGAGAATGCCCCGCGCCCCATCAATCGTAATATCCAGCAGCCGACTGGAGATAGCCTGTTGAGCCGCCTCGACCGCCCGATTCTCGCCGCTGGCCCGTCCCACCGCCATCAGCGCCGCGCCGCCCTCCGACATGATCGTCCGAACGTCGGCAAAGTCCAGGTTGATCAGACCGGGCACGGTAATCAGCTCGGAAATCCCCTGCACGCCCTGCCGCAGCACATCGTCGGCCAGTGTAAAGGCCGCCTGCAAACTGACCTTTTTGTCGGTGATCTCGAGCAGCCGGTCGTTGGGAATCACGATCAACGTGTCCACTGCCTCCTTGAGCCGTTCGATCCCCTGCATCGCCGTGTTCATCCGCACCGATGCCTCCCACGAGAACGGACGGGTGACGACGCCGATGGTCAACGCCTCCATCTCCCGGGCGATGCGAGCGACGACTGGGGCTGCTCCGGTGCCCGTGCCGCCCCCCATGCCGGCGGTGATGAACACCATGTCGGAGCCGCGCAGCACTTCGTACAACTCGTCAGCCGATTCCTCGGCCGCCTTCTCACCCAAGTCCGCGTTGCCGCCGACCCCCAGGCCGCGCGTCAGCTTGTCGCCGATGCGCACCCGCTTGGGAGCATCAGAGTGCATGAGCGCCTGGGCATCGGTGTTGACCGCGATAAATTCGACCCCGGTCAACCCCTCGGCGATCATGCGGTTGACAGCATTGCTGCCGCCGCCGCCCACACCAACGACCCGAATTTGAGCAAAACTTTCTGTTGGGGGTGATATTTGCATCTCGCTCCTCCTATTTACAATGATACACCACTAACCAGGTAAAAAGACCCGCAGCCAGTTGAGCAGGCGGCTTCCCAAACCAGGACCCGACCTGCGTAATTGGGGCCGCGTGTCCACTGTCAATCCCCACCCCATCAATCCCGCACCCACTGCGTGAGCCGGATTAGAGACCTTGTCCACCAGTCCGTGCATCTCCTGAGGCGCCCCCACGCGCACAGGCAAACCCATAATATCCCGCCCCAGATCCTGAATCCCCGATAGCTGCGCTGTGCCACCGCACAACACCACGCCAGCTGGCAGCAGCCCATCGTAGCCCGACCGTTTAATCTCTTGCTGGATCATGGCCAGAATCTCTTCCACCCGAGCCTCAATGATCTCGGCCAACTGCCATCGCAGTACGGGCTGACGCGCCCCCCCATCCAGGCCCGATACGGTGAAACGCTCGTCGGGCGACACCTGGAATGCAATAGCGTGACCGTGCTCGAGCTTGATCCCCTCTGCTACGTCCGGCGGCAGCCGCAAACCGATAGCGATGTCACTGGTGATGTACTCGCCGCCCAGCCCCAGAGTGACCGTGTGCCACACACTGCCGTCAATGAAAATCGCCAGATCCGTGGTCCCAGCCCCAATGTCCGCTACGACGACCCCCATATCCCGCTCGGTGTCCGTCAGCACAGCGTCGCCGGCCGCAATACTGGCCAAAACCAGCTCGTCCACCTCCACATTCACCTGTTCTACGCACTTGACTAAATTCTGGATCGAGGAACTGGAAGCGATGACAATGTGCGCTTCCACCTCCAAGCGGAAACCGTGCATGCCCACCGGATCGTGCACCCCGTTCTGTCCATCCACGACGTAACCGCGTGGAATCACGTGTACCACCTCTTGATTGTGCGGCACGGCGATGGCGTGCGCGGCATCCAGCGCCCGGTCCACGTCCTCCAACGTGATGCCGTGCTCCCGCCGGGAGATACCCACCACTCCCCGGCTGTTGAGAGACGAGATATGCGTACCGCTCAACCCCACGTAGGCCCGCTCGATTTTGTATCCCGAGGTGCGTTCCGCATGCTCGATCGAGGCTGCGATGGAGGCGGAGGCCTCCGCCACGTTGACGACGACCCCTCGGCGAATGCCGCGCGCCGGTCCCAGGCCCACCCCAATCACGCGGATACCCCCCTCGTCCTCCACCTCCCCGACCAAGGTACAGATCTTGCTGCTGCCTACGTCTATTCCCACGATGGTGCGGCTCACGATTCCCCTCACCACTCGTTCACTAACGAATAATAAGGCGCGCCGGGAAAACGCACGTCCACGAACTGGGGAGAAAAACCGCGCTCTCCCAGGTACGTGGTCAGCCGACCCAGCACCTCCAGCCGCTGCTCCATCCCCGCTCCCTCCCCCAGAATCACACGCCATCCTTGCTGATTGATAAACACCAGCCCCCGCCCCGGCACGTAAAAGAACTCGGAGGCCAGCTCTTCACCCGTCGCCCACAACTCGGTCAATGCAACGCGCACCGTCTCGTCCAGCCGACCCCTCTCGTCTCGAGGTAGCGGCCCCCGCACCGTCCATCCCTCTTCGAGGGGGCCCTCGGCGTCGAAGGTGACCCCTTCCGCGTCAATCCACCACACCAGCCCGCTCTCCTCCTCCCACCTCACCCGCGGCTGCCGCTCCACGACGGTGATGGTGCACTCGGCCGGCAATCGGCATTCGACCCGGGCGTCCTCCAGCATCGGCAGCCTGCTCAAGATGCGATCCTCGCTTCCAGCGGAGCCGGCCCAAAAAATATGCAATCCCGACAATCCGCTGGCCTGAAAGACCGCAGCGGGAGATGTCCGAACCGCGCCCACCACGTCAGCGCGATAGATGTAGAACCGCTCATCCATCCCCAGCCAGAGCGCCCCAACCCCCACCCCTGCCAACAGGAGGGTAAAGATGTTGCGCAGACGGCGCGAACGCACACTGGACGCCGCCGGTCGTCTCCTGGTGCTGGCTCGACCCAAGACCAGCGCGCCGGCCGACTCGAACCACTGCCTCTCTCCTCGTCGTTTACCGGTTCTCTTCATCGCCCGCTTCCCCCACGTGTGATCCATCCAGACATGGATCGACCCCCTTTTCACGTCACAATGGGCTGATACGCCGTCTCCGAGCGCTCCCGATCCTGATGCCGCTCCAGCGCCAGTTCGATCAGCCGATCAATCAGCTCCGAATAAGATATGCCGGTCGCCTCCCACAATTTGGGATACATGCTGATGGCGGTGAACCCAGGTATCGTGTTCAACTCATTGACGTACAAATCCTGCGTCTCGCCCGAGAGCAAAAAGTCCGCCCGGGCCATGCCGGCACAATCAATCGCCCGGTACGCCTGCACCGCCAAACTGCGTACCCGGCCTGTCAGCTCTGGTGAGATAGGAGCTGGAATCAACAACCTGGACGCGTCCTCACCCTCATCCAAATACTTGGCCGCGTAGCTGTAAAACTCGCGACTGGGAATAATCTCGCCCGGCAGCGATGCGATGGGATCATCGTTGCCCAACACGCTGACCTCGATCTCGCGCGCCGCCGGTACAGCCGCCTCGACGATCAGCTTGCGGTCGTAACGCGCCGCCTCGGCCAGACCGGCCGCCAGACCGGCTCGATTATCGCACTTGCTGATGCCCACGCTCGAACCCAGGTTGGCCGGCTTGGTAAAGACCGGATAATCCAAAGCCGCCTCGACCCGTTCCATCACGCTCTCAGGGCTTGCGTCCCACTCCTTCCGTTTGAACAGTAAATGCTCCACGATGGGCAGGCCGTGCGCCAGCATCACGTCCTTAAAAACCGCCTTATCCAATCCCAACGCCGAGCCGATCACCCCGGCCCCCACGTAAGGAATGCCAGCCAGCTCCAACAATCCCTGCACGGTGCCATCCTCGCCATACGGGCCATGGAGAACGGGAAACACGACGTCCAGTTCGGCCAGGCGCGTCGCCTCGAGAGCCCGCTCCGTCTCCTCGAGCTGCATCAGCCCCCGGCGCGATGGGTCCCCCAACAGAGCCGCCGGACGGCTGACACTGACGTCACCCAACTCCAACGCCCGCAGCGGATTTCCCGAGGCAATCCAGCGTCCCTCCTGGGTGATACCGATGGGCACGATCTCGTATCGCTCCCGATCCATCGCATCCATCACCGAGCGGGCGGAGGCCAGGCTTACCTCGTGCTCTCCCGACCGTCCCCCAAAGATCACTCCTACGCGAATCTTGCGCGGCACGCCCCTTCCTCCTGGCAACCTGGTTTCACCCATTCACCACCCTACCAACTCGATCTCTAGCTCCAACTCGATCCCAAACCGCCGCCGGATCTCGTGCTGCGTGTACTCGATCAAAACCAACACATCGTCTGCTGTAGCCGTGCCCGTGTTCATGAAAAAGTTGCCGTGCAGCTCTGAAATCTGCGCCCCTCCGACCCGGTATCCCCGCAGCCCGGCTTGCTCGATCAGGTATCCGGCGTGGCTATCTGGGGGATTCTTGAACGTCGAACCCATCGTGGCCCCGCTGGGGTGACGGGTCCTGCGCCATTCCAAAATCTCTTCCATCCGCGCCTTTAGAGAGTCCTCCCTCCCTGGTTCCAGTTTGAACGCCCCTGCCAACACCACGTACCGCTCCTCATCTTGACCCGTCTCGCCCTGCTTGATCCTGCTCGAACGATACCCGAACTCGAACCACCCCGCTGGCCTCTCTACGACCTCTCCCTCCGGTCCCAGCACCATCGCGCTGTACAACACGCTGGCAATGTCCCCCTCGAACGCCCCCGCGTTGCCGACAATCGCCCCGCCCACAGTCCCCGGCAGTCCGACCGCCCACTCTAGCCCCGCCAGGCCATGCTCCACCGCCTGACGCGCCACTCCAGACAACAGCGCTCCCGCCTCCACCCGCGCCGTCCCTTTGGCAGGGTTGAAAGTCGCGCCGTCCGCCCGATTGACGATCACCAGGCCCTCCACACCGCGATCCGAGACCAACACGTTGCAGCCGCCGCCCAGCAATCTCCAGGGGACGCGGAAGCGCCGCGCCAAACTCACCGCCTCGACCACCTCGCTCACTCCCTCGCAGATGATCAACAGATCGGCCGGTCCGCCAACCCGCATAGCCGTGTAATGGGCCAGCGGTTCGTCCCGCCGTCCGCGCTCCCCCAGCGCCTCCGCCAGGCCATCCAGATCAAGACTGCTGCTCACCCGTCTCCTTGACCTTTACCAGCCGCAGTTTCAGCGCCATCACTTCACACTCGAACTCGTGTCGCGCGCTCTTCCGTCTCTTTACCCGCTTCAACCGGCCTCGCACGCCCGCATCCTGCTTCTCTTTTTCATCCATCATCCACTGTTCCCCGCGCTCTCCAGCACCTCCAACAACCACTCCCCGACCCAATATCCATCCCCCGCCCCCAACGTCAGCACGACGTCACCAGGCCGCACCTCGGTCCCCAGCCATACCAACGCCTCGTCCAGCGACTCGGCGGAGCGCACGTCGGTCCCCTCCATCGCGGCGACCACGCCGGCGCTGCTGACATTCCCGGCGTCCACCTCCCGGGCGGCATAAATCGGCAGCACGATCACGTGGTCCGCCTCTCCAAAGGCCTCCACAAAGTCCCCCCACAGCGCTCTGGTCCGGCTGTAGGTGTGAGGCTGCCACACGGCCCACACGGGTTGACCGGGGAAACGTTCTCGCGCCGCCGCCAGCGTAGCCCGGATTTCGGTGGGATGGTGAGCGTAATCATCTATGACCGTCACCTCCCCAACCCGGCCCTTGACCTCGAACCGCCGCGCCACCCCGCGAAACTCGTTCAGCGCCGATTTAGCGACCCGCAGCGGAATCCCCAAAAAGTCCGCCACGGCCAGAGCCGCCACCGCGTTGGAGGCATTGTGACCACCAGGCAGTCGCAGACGCACCAACCCCAGTACCTGTCCTGCGCGCGTCGCCAAAAAATCCACCCCGCCAGCAAAATTGGGCCGCACCTCCTCGGCTCGCCACTCTGCCCCTTCCTCTAATCCAAAGGACACCACCCCTGCGCCAGCCGCCCGGCGCTGCTCACCGATCTCCCGCGCCACTGGATCATCCCAACAGGTCAACAGCAGCCCATCGCGGGGCACCAGCGCCGCAAACGCCTCGAACGCCGCCCGAACGTCCCTAAATTTCGGATAGCAATCGGGATGATCGTGCTCCACGTTGGTCACCACCGCCACGTGAGGCGTCAGGCTGAGAAATGTGCCGTCGTACTCGTCCGCCTCGATGACGAAATGCCTCCCGCCTCCGGCGCGGGCATTCACTTTCAGATCCGCCATCACCCCACCGACAATGAACGTGGGGTCGTACCCGGCCTCTAGCAGAATGAACCCCACCATGGCCGTCGTCGTCGTCTTGCCGTGGGTGCCAGCGACCGCTACCCCCACCTGTCCGTTCATCATCCGGCCGAGCATCTCCGGGCGCTTCATCACCTCGATGCCCGCTGCCTGCGCGGTCTGCACCTCGACGTTCGACATCGGCACGGCCGAGGAGATCACCACCACGTCTGCCCCTTCCACGTTCTCCGCCCGATGTCCGACAAAGACACGCGCACCGTCCCGACTCAGCGCCTCCGCCACCGGCGAGAGCACCAGGTCGGAGCCAGAGACCTGCACTCCCTGCTCCATCAACACGCGAGCGATGGCCGAAAGCCCTGCTCCACCGATCCCTATCAAGTGCACGTGTTTGCCAACTAGATCCATATCACCCCAGGCCCTAGCCAGAGCATCAGACCAGCACAATCACCAGAAAGACAGCCGACAGTACAAAGATGGTCAGGAGCAGCGGGTCAGACAGCCACATCAGCGGCAGGTACTGCACCACCACCGCCGCACTGGATCCACCGAGAGGCGCCTGAATTTTCCACACTCCGTACCCGGCCTGGTGGAGAAGATACCAGATCGTGCCCACGATCAGGTACCCATTGATGGCCCCGATGATAAAACCCAGCAGCACGTCCTGCAGCTTGTCCCGCCCCCCCTTGCCCGCCAGGCGAGCCGAGACGACCGGCCCGGCGTATCCTGCGACGGCCATGAAAATTATCAAGCCGGTATAGATGTAGAACTGCTCCAGGGGAGGGCGATCCAGGAACTCTCTCACAAAGGGCACGTACCTGCTAAAGATCAGGCGCATAGACAGCGCTACCACGACACTGAAAAGGACGAGTATCTCTTTGTGCCATCCTCGCAAGGCGCCCATCAAGCCAAACACTATGATGAACCCCAATAAAACCGTATCCAGTGGTACCATGTGCCACCTACCTCCTCCCTGTCAATTCATCTAGCTCTCTTGCTAACCGGGCCGCCGCATCCGGGCAAGCCAAACCCTGCATCCGTTCCGCCATCTGGGCCAACCCCGCCCGATCCCCCAACAGCCGCTCCACCGTGGGCAACAAGGCCTCCGGTAGCCGCTCATCCTCCACCTGCACCGCCGCTCCCTGCTCGACCAGCCATTCCGCGTTGACCCGCTGGTAGCGCCAGGCGTGGGGATACGGCACCAACACCCCGGGCAGGCCAAAAAACGGCAGTTCACCCAACGTCGAAGCGCCCGCCCGGCAGATGGTCACGTCGGCTGCCGCCAGAGCCAGCCCCATTTCGTGCAGGTATGGAAACGCCCGGTAGCGCCCCCTCAGAGCTTCAGGTAACGCCGCACGCCGCTCCTCGACCCACGGCCAGTCCAACTCCCCACTCACGTGCACCACCTGGGCCAGCTCCAATATCCGCTCCAACACGCCGCCCAACGCCCGGTTGATCTGACGGGCGCCGCGGCTTCCACCCATCGCCAATACCACCGGCTCGTCGCTCGCCAGGCCCAACGTGGCCCGCGCCGCGCGCCGGTCGAGAGCGTGAAACTCGGCCCGCACTGGATAGCCTGTCACGACCACCTTCCGGGCCGGGAAATGGGCCCGGGACGCATCCACCGTCACCGCCACCCGCGTCGCCAGCCTGGCGATCACCCGCACCGCCAGACCCGGCTCGACGTCCGGCAAATAGACCAGGATAGGGACCCGCAGCGCCCAGGCCGCCCAGGCGACCGGCACACTGGCGTATCCCCCCGTCACGAACAGCGCCGCTGGTCGCTGCCGCTGCCCCAAGCGGTACGCTTTCCAACACCCCTGGATCAACTTGGTCAGGTTCTGCACTGCTCGCCCAGGACCCAGCCCGTGCACTCCGCCCGCCGGCACACCCACGAACCGCAGGCCAGCCCGTTCGACCAACTGCTCCTCTACGCCGCCATGCCCCCCCACGTACAGCACATCGAGAGCGTCGAATCCCCGTTCAGCGCGAAGAGCCTGTACGACGGCCAGACCGGGATAGACGTGTCCCCCGGTTCCCCCACCTGCGATCCAGACTTGCACCCCCCCGGCTCCCCTTTCTTCCCTGTTTGCGTCCCGTCCGTTGACCGCGCACCACGACTCGACCCCGCGAAACGCTCAACAACAACCCCACCCCGGCCAGCGAAAACAGCATCGCCGAGCCTCCTGAACTGATAAAGGGGAGCGCGATGCCCGTGAAAGGGATCAAGCCCGTCATCACACCAATATTGAGCAGAGCCTGGAACGTCAGCCAACACGTGACCCCACACGCTAACAGGGCCGCAAAAGCATCCGGGGCCTCCATCGCGATCTTGAAGCCACGATAAGCAACCAGGACGAACAGACCTATCACGATCAAACATCCCAAGAATCCCAGTTCCTCGCCCAACACGGCGAAAATGGAATCGGTGTGTGGCGTGGGCAGGTACCCCAGCTTTTGCTGCCCCTGCCCCAATCCCACTCCGAACACCCCCCCGCTGCCCAGCGCGATCAGCGACTGCTGCACGTGGTGGCTCAATTTCGTGGGATCGTGCCAGGCGAGTAAATAATCGTCGAGGCGCTGTCGGGCGTGAGGCAGTTGATTGATCAACAGTATGAACGTGATCCCACTGATAGCGCCTCCGGCTGCCAACTGCAAGATGTCGGCCCCGGCAAAGAAAAACATTGCCAACGCCGTCAACACCAGCAGCACGGCCGTGCTCACATCCGGCTGCATCACGATCAACCCGGCGATGACGCCGATCAACACAGCAAAGGGGATCAAGCCATAGGTCACGTCCCGAATCTGCTCCCCCTTGGATGCCAGCCAGGCCGCCACGTAGACCACCATCACCAGCTTGACCAACTCGCCCGGCTGGATCGAGCCGTCGAAAAACGACCGCCGCGCGCCGAAATGATCGTCGCCCAGGATCAACACCAGGATCAGGAGCAGCAGCGCGACTCCCATCATCGGCACCGCCCATTCCCGCCACCGAATGTAGGGCACAGCAGCGACAGCCGTCATCAGGGCCAATCCCAGACCCACCCACAGAAACTGGCGCGACGCGATGTGAAAACTGCTCTCGTGCACCTGATACGACCAGTCGAACGTCGCGCTGTACACCATCATCAGCCCGATGATGAGCAGTCCAGTCACCGCCAACAGCAAACTGTAATCCGGGCTGGTGCGCCCCCGCCCAGATCTCTCCGACTTGGTCCTCGTTTCCGCTGCCATCATCTCATCCGTCCTGCCGCTGGCGTCCTAATCCGTGCACCAATTCCCTGAACCGTTCTCCGCGCGCGGCAAAATCGGGAAACGCATCGAAACTGGTGCCGCCCGGCGAAAGCAGCACCACGTCACCCGACCGGGCCACCCGCGCCGCCGCCTCGACCGCCTCCTCCAGCGTCTCCACCCGCGTGACTCCCTCCAAGCGATTCTCCGCTTCCTGCGCTCGAGTTTTCTCCTCTACCAGACTGGCGATCATGGCTCCCGCTTCGCCAAAAGTGACCAACTGCCGCACCCGCTGCACCGTCTCACGGGCGAACTCTTCCCACGGCAGGGCCTTGTCCCGTCCACCGGCCAACAGCACGATCGGCGCCTCGAAAGAGCGCAGCGCCGCCAGCGATCGCTCCGGAGCCGTGGCAATCGAATCGTCATACCACTGCACCCCGTCCAACTCCCGCACCAACTCCAACCGGTGCTCGACCCCGGCGAAGGAGGTCGCCACCTGACGCATCACCTCCACCGGCACGCCAGCCACCCCCGCCAGCGCCGACGCCGCCAGCACATTCAACAGATTGTGTCGTCCGCGCAACCGCACCTCCGACGCCTGACAGATCTCTCGATCCACGCCGTCCTGGCGCAGCGTCAACTCGCCGTTCGTCTTGAACGCCCCTTCCTCCACCTCCGCCCCACCACTGAACCAGAGCAGGCGAGCCGCTGTCTCGATGGCCAGCCCGCGCGCGTTCGGCTCGTCGTAGCCCAAGAGCGCAAAATCTCCTGACGACTGGTACGCCAGGATGTTTCGCTTGGCGGCAATGTACGTCTCCATCTCCCTGTGCCGGTCCAGATGGTTCGGTGTGATGTTGAGCACCGCCGCGACGTGTGGACTGATGGTCATGATCTCCAACTGGAAGCTGGACAGCTCCATCACCACCCAGTCGCCCGGCTCGATCCGCGCCAGATCACCGATGAGCGGATTGCCAATGTTCCCCCCCACCCAGGTGCGCAGACCCGCCGCCTGGCACATCTCCCCGACCAGGGCCGTCGTCGTCGTCTTGCCAGCCGAGCCGGTGATGCCGATGACCGGGGCCGGGCAGCTCTCTACAAAAATCTGTGCGTCGTTACTCAGGGGAATCCCCCGCCGCTGCGCCTCCACCACGATGGGCGCCTCCACCGGCACGCCGCCGCTGAGACAGACCAGATCGGCCCCCTGCAACAGGCTGAACGGATGCTCGCCCAGCACGTACCGGATCGGCAGGTCCGCCAGCTCGGCCAATGCATCTCTCAGGGCTGCTTCCTCCCGCAGGTCCGAGACCGTCACTCCAGCGCCCGCCTCCACCAGGAAACGCGCCAGGGCCGTTCCCTGCCGGGCCAACCCCAGAATGACGATCCGCTTACCTTCCCAAGTTGCATCCATTCATCAACTCCACAACGCCAGCGCCACCCCTGCCATCACCGCCAGCAGCTCCACTAACCAGAACCGCTGCACCACCTGCGTCTCTGACCAACCCAACAGCTCAAAGTGATGGTGCAGAGGACTCATCTTGAACAGCCGCCGTCCCTGCCCAAAGCGGCGCTTGGTATATTGGAAATAGAGCACCTGCAAGACTACCGAGACCGTCTCCGCCACCGGGATCAGGGCCACCACTGGCAGCAGCAGCCACTGCCCCGTCATCAGCGCCACCGTGCCCAACGTCGCCCCCAGCGCCAGACTGCCCGTATCCCCCATAAACATCTGGGCTGGATGGGCGTTGTACCACAAGAACGCAAAACAGGCCCCCACCACGATGAAACAGAACTGGACCAGGTATCCTTGCCCCTGCAAGAGCGCGATCACGCCGTACCCTCCAAACGCCCCGGCCATCACCGTCCCGGCCAGCCCATCCAGCCCATCCGTCAGGTTGACGGCGTTGGATGAGGACAAGATCAAAAACGCCGCGATCGGCACCCAGGCCCAGCCCAATTCGACAGCCCGGTGGATTCCCGGCACGCCGACCTCACCGGCGAACTGTAGCGGCAGCAGGTACATAACCAGCGCTACCACCAGCGAAAGGACGATCTCCCACACGATCTTGCGGCGAGCCGGATACCCCTCGCCGCGCCGCATCCCCCGCACACCGGCAATGTCGTCCACCGCACCAACGAGGGCATAAGTCAACATCACCCCCAACGGCACCAGGATGGAGCGTCCCTCCAACGTCTGGCTCAATAGATTGTAAATGTTGAGCGCTATGGTGATCAAGACCACCGGCCCGACGATCATCAACCCCCCCATCGTCGGCGTCCCCAGCTTGGTCTGGTGGCCCCGCGGCCCGTCAATACGGATGCGCTTGCCGATCTTGTAATGGCGCAAGATGCGAATGAGAAGCGGCCCCCACACCACCGCCAGTAGGAACGAGATGCTCGCCAGGATCAGAGCAAAATCCATTACCGCTTCCCCACATCTCTGCTCAACGCGAAAACGATCTCTTCCATCCGCAGCCCCCGCGATCCCTTGACCAGGATCACGTCATTGCCCGTCACCATCCCTTCCAGCAGCTCGATCACCGCCCTATTCTCCGCGACGATGTGCACCCGTTCGGCCGGCATACCCCAGCGCAGCGCCGTCTCCCCGATGACCCGCCCGCGCTCCCCGACCGCGATCAGTACGTCGGTCACCTCCAGCGCCCGCAGCCCTACCTTCTCGTGTCCCTCCCGCTCGTAATCGCCCAACTCGAGCATATCCCCCAACACAGCGATCCTGCGCCCGTCCAGTTCCTCCAACAGGTTGAGCGCGGCGATGGTCGAGGCCGGGCTGGCGTTATACGTATCGTCCAGAATGATGGATCCCTCCGGGCCCGATACCGCCACCAACCTCAGTTGCGCCGACGGCCCCCGCAACCCCTCGATGATCTCCTGCCAGGTCAGTCCCTCGACCAAGCCTACCGCCGCCGCCCGCAGCGCGGTGTGGACCGAGTGCCGCCCCAGGAGCGGGATGCGGACGTGCAGCGTCTCGCACACCTCCCCCCGCGCCAGGGCCGGCCTCTTCATAGAGACGGGAGCCGACCGCCGGGACTTGCCCCCCAGGCAGTAATGCAACTGGAAACGAATCCCCTCCAACCCCAACCCCTCAATCTCGTCCGCCCACAGGTCCGCCTCCGGCGAAAGCCCATAGTAGAACACTTGGGCCTCCGTCGCCCGCGCCATCCCCCGCACCTGCTCATCGTCGTAATTGAGAATAGCCACCCCGTCGGGAGCCGCTGGCAGCGCCGCGACCAGTTCCGTCTTGGCCGCCACAATGCGCTCAATGCTGCCGGCCCGCTCCAGGTGCACCGGCCCGATGATGGTCACGACCCCCACCTGGGGCTGCCCGATGCGGGTCAGGTCAGCGATCTCGCCCACGTCATACATCCCCATCTCTAGCACCGCCCGCTCGTGGCCACCCGTCAGGTGCAGCAACGTCAGCGGCAGGCCGATCTCGTTGTTGTAACTGGCCTCGCTCTTGAGCGTGACGTACCGCCGCGCCAACACCGCCGCCGCCAACTCCTTGGTCGTCGTCTTGCCCACACTGCCCGTGATGCCGATAACACGCAGATCGGGATGCTGCTGTCGCCAAAAGGTCGCCGCCTGCTGGAGCGCCTGCAGGCTGTCCACCACCCGGATCAACACCGGAATGGAAAACTCGCGACCCGCGCCGTGCGCTCCATGATCCGTCTCGGTCAGATCGAGCACCAGCGCCTCGGCCTGCACCTGCCGCTCGATGATGGCCGCCACCGCGCCCCGAGAGAAGGCGTCGGCGACGTACTCGTGACCATCGGCCCGCTCTCCCTTCAACGCGACGAACAACGCTCCCGGCTCGGCCTGCCGCGAGTCAATCACCGTCCGCGAGACCGGCTGACCCCACTCGGGCAGTCGCACCCCGGCCACGCCCTCGATCACGTCCGCCAGCGTCAGCACCTTCATAGCTACCTCACCGCCGCCTGCGCCCCCTGAGCCATTTGACTATCATCCGGTGGAATACCTAGCACCACGAACAACCGCTCGGCCAACTGCCGAAAGGCCGGTACTGCCGTCTCGGAGGCCCAACTGGAGGTCCCCGGCCGATCCAGCTTGACCAGAATGATCAACTGTGGATCGGGCAGCGGCCCAAAACCGACGAAGGAGGTGATCGTCCGCTCCCGATCGTATCCGCCGGGGACCGGAATCTGGGCCGTGCCAGACTTGCCGGCGATGCGGTATCCCTCCAATCCAATCCGTCCGGCATCCTCCACCGCCCGTTCCATCATATCGGTGACGATCTGGGCCGTCTCGGGAGAAATCACCTGCGCCTCCACCACCGTCCGGTAGGCAGTGACCGCGCCATCTGGCCCAATCCGTTGCCCCACGACGTGCGGTCGCAGACGCACTCCCCCGTTGGCCACCGTGGCGACAGCGGCGATCATTTGGATGGGGGTCACCGCCAATCCCTGCCCGAAGGCGTTCGTTCCCAGGTTGGAATCGTGCCAATGCTCGTAATCCTCCGGCAGCCACAACTGGCCCGCTGCCTCGCCGGCCACGTCAATCCCCGTCGGACGCCCAATGCCAAACGCCATCACGTAGCGGTAAAACGAGTCGCGCCCCATGCGAGTGCTGAGCCAGGCCGCCCCGACGTTGAGCGAGTGAATCAGAATATCGGCCACGTCGTGCTGGCCCACCATATCATAGGCATTCCAAATCACCACCCCCCCCACCTCGATCCAACCCTGGTCATAATAAGTCATCTCCGGCGTCACCGCACCCGAATCGAGAGCCGCCGCCACCGTCAGCACCTTGAACACCGACCCCGGCTCGTACTGCTTGCTGACCGCCGGATCGTCAAAGGGAGGCCGGTCGAAGGTATAGAACTCGTTGTATCGGCCCGGCGCGTAATCGGGCAGACTGGCCATCGCCAACACCTCGAACGTGCGCGGATCCATCACAATGATGGTGCCGCTGGTGGCTTGATACTGATACACCGCCCGCATCAGCTCCTCCTCCACCACCGCCTGCACCGTTCGGTCAATGCTCAGGATCAACTCGTCCCCCGCCTGGGGCAGCATCACCGGCGCTACCGTCCAGGGCACCTGATCGCTGGTCAGGTCGACCGGCCCCGCGCGGTCCACCTTCTTGGGCTGGAGCAGCCCGTCGTGAAATCCCTCCACGCCGTAAAAGCCACGCCCTTCGGCGTTACAAAACCCCAGCAGGTGGGAGGCCAAGTCTCCCTCCGGATACCTGCGCACCCACAGAGGACACACCGTGATACCTTGCAGCCCCAACTCTGCCACCCGCTCTCCCACCTCTTTGGGAACCGGCGATGCGAGTTGGATCCACGGCGCGTCGCTTTTTAGCCTCCGCGCGATTTGAGAAGCGGGCATGTGCAGCAGCGGCGCTAACTGGGCTGCGGCTCCCTCCACGTCCACCACATAGACCGTGTCCGCCTCGATGGCGTACATCACCTCGTTACCCGCCAACAGACAGCCGTTCCGGTCACGGATCACCCCGCGCGGCGGAGCAGCTACGGCAATGATCCGTTCCCGCTGTTCGCGCCCCCAATCGTCGTAGAACTGGTGGTTCACGACCTGCACCTGAGTCAACTGGGCCACCAGCACCAGCGCCAGGCCGATCAGCAGGATGCTCATCAATTGAAGACGTCGTCGCGGTCCTTCCGCCATCGTCTATTTTCCCCTGGACCTAAATCAAGGCGCGGTGAGAGGCAGAAACACCACTTCCTCCGCCGCCCCCAGACCCAATGCCAGCGCTCGCTCCCGCAGACTAGAGATGGACCCCGCCCGAGCGATGTCTACCTCCAGTTGCTCGCTATCCCTCTGCAACCGAGACAACTCGGCCTGTAACTGCTGGATGTGACGCCCCCGGGCCGCCGTCTGGCTGACCAGCGCCAGATAGAGGGCCGCTAACAGCGTCACAGTCACGACGACCGCGCCCACACGCATCACCATGCAGTGGTCCATCTCGAACCGACCACGCTTGATACCGTGCGTCGCCCATTCCATAAAGTTGGGCATAGCTCAAGTCTCCCTTAAAGCCGCTCTGCCACCCGCAGCCGCGCCGAACGAGCCCGGGGGTTGGCAGCAGTTTCCTCCGCCGTCGGCATGACCGGCTTACGCGTGATCAACCGCAGCGTCGCTCGATGGCCGCACCCACAGACCAGAACCTCTGGCGGGCAGACACAGTCACGGCTCTCCCGGCGCAAAAAGCGCTTCACCAGCCGATCTTCCAGCGAGTGAAAGCTGATCACCGTCAGGCGCCCGCCTGGCGACAGGATGTTCACCGCCTGGGGCAGCGCCGCCTCTAAAGCGTCCAGCTCGTTGTTAACGGCAATGCGTAGCGCCTGGAACGTGCGCGTCGCCGGATGGATGCGCCCGCGTCGTCCACTCACTTGTTCAACGACGGCGGCCAATTCCGCCGTCGTATCAATGGGCCGAGCTGCGACGATCGCCTCGGCAATACGTCGCGCCCGCCTCTCTTCACCGTATTGGTACAGAATGGTCGCCAGCTCTTGCACCGAAAACTGGTTGACCAAGGTAGCCGCCGTAGGCCCTCCCTGCGTCCGGTCGAATCGCATATCGAGCGGTCCATCCTGCATGAATGCAAATCCCCGGGCGGGATCGGCCAATTGAAGCGAGGACAGCCCCAGATCAAACAGAATGCCGTCAACCGGAATCCAGCGCTGACCTCCCGCTATCTCCTCCAGGTACTCGTAGGAGCGCTGAACCAACACCCAGCGTCCGGCGTAAGGAGATAACCGATCCTGCGCGCGCTCTATTGCCGCCGGATCCCGGTCCAGCCCCAACAAGCGCCCATCCGGAGATGAAGCCGCCAATATGCCCGCCGACAATATTGAACGGGCAATAAAGAAAGCAACCGGCGAACTGGAAGGCGCAAGTTATTCCGAAATAACGTACGAAGGCTACGCTCCCGGCGGCATTGCCGTAATGATAGAAAGCGTTACCGACAATAAAAATAGAACCGTTGCAGAAATTAGGCATGCGTTCAACAAGTACGGCGGAAGTATGGCCGAGTCCGGAGCAGTATCCTACGGGTTTGACAGAAAAGGCGTTATCACCTTACCCAAACAAGGAAAAACCGAAGACGATATAATGGAAATTGTTCTTGATGCCGGAGC
>Ga0209614_1000112_pt1 | contig 72029 bp, 58 predicted proteins | sample BlaSprsedimmetaG_FD_185484 | JGI IMG/M metagenome (GOLD analysis project Ga0209614, IMG submission 185484) | Hot spring sediment bacterial and archeal communities from California, USA to study Microbial Dark Matter (Phase II) - Blank Spring... ... | reverse complement strand
GCACTCCGCTTTACCTGCAACTCCTGCGCCCACCCAGACGGCAGCCTGTAGTGCGCTGCGAGCTGCCGCTTGTCCGCCAGGCTCAAGCGCGCCACCGTGCCCGCCAAGTCATTCGGTTCCAGCCGCGGCGCGCGGGCTTCCAGCAGGGGCACGAGTTGATATTCCACCCACACCAACAGGCCCCGCGCGGCCAGATTTTGCCCCCGCACCCAATGCTGCGTAATGAGCGCCGTCGCCTGCGCTTGCAGGTAGTGCAACAAGCCCGCGGGCCAGGCGGCCTCCCACGCCGCCTGCTCCGCCGCTGCCGCCCGCCACCGCTGCACCAGCTGCGGGAACTCGCTGGCGATCTCAGCCTCTGCCGCTTGGCGCGCCAAGCGCGTCATGAGAGTCTGTAGGTGGTTTCCTGTCAGCGGCATTGTCCCTCCTGTCAATTCACGAGTTTTGTGGCGCTGTCCGGCAAATGGGCCGGATTGCCCCCCCTCTGAAAGCCGCCCGCGCGCTTAAAATGAGAATGCAAATGCATAAGGCCTTGCAAATCAACTCTAGGCCTAGCGGACCGGTAGCGCAGGCCTCCAAAAACGGAGGCAAAAGATGAATACGAACCAAAAATCGGCCAAGAAGTCCGGCGGTAAACGCCCCGGCCTCACTGGCACGCGCAAGCAGCAAGATTTGAAGAAAACTATCGTCAAAATCGTGCGGCGTCCTAAACCCAAACCTAAGTCGCGATAGGAATCACACCCCTGGTCGGCGGGCGCCCGCCGACCAGAGGTTCCTTTCCACCGGATATGGTATACTGTACGTGTGCAATTCACAAAGGTAGGTGCTCAAGATGACCGAATCCACTGCCACCATCGAACCAGTCGGACGCTCGCGCCGCGCGCGCCCCGAGTCCGTTGATCCCTATCGGGATCCCGCGGTACCGCGCCGCGTGGTGATCTACGTCCGCGTCTCCCGCGAAGAGGAGGCTGAGGGCCATTCCCTCAACGCCCAGGAGCGCGAGTGTCGCGAGTATCTCGCCAGCAAACCCCACTGGACCCTCGTCAAGGTCTTCCGCGAGACCCATTCCGGCAAGACCGCCAAGCGCCCCGAGTTCCAGAAGCTGCTCGATCTGGTCTACGCCGGGCAGGCGGATGCCATCCTCACCCACCGCCTCGATCGCTTCTCCCGCAGTCTCCACGATATTCTCACCTACTTCCGCGAACTCAAGAGCCGTAACGTCATCCTCACCTTCGCCAAGGATGAGTTCGATTTCTCCACCGAGGAGGGGATGCTCCAGTTTCAGATCCTGGCGGTCTTCGCCGACTGGTATTTGCGCAACCTCTCCCGCGAGACCAAGAAAGGCAAGCGCGAGCGCGTGCTGGTCAAGGGCCTCCACAACAATCGCCTCCCCTTCGGCTACCGCAAAGGCGAGGACGGCATCGCCCACCCGGTGCCCGAAGAGGCCGCCGCTATCCACGAAGCCTATGAACGCTACGCCACCGGCCAGACCACCGACGCCAAACTGGCCGATTACTTCAATCAACTCGGCCTCCGCACCCGCCGCGCCCGCCCCTTTTCCAAAGATTCCGTCCGCGAGATTATGCAGAACGAGACTTATCTCGGCCTGGTCAAGTATCGCGGCGATCTCTACCCCGGCCAACACGAAGCCATCGTCTCCCGAGAACTCTTTGATCGCGTCCAGGCCGTGCGCAAACAACATGCCCGCCGCCCCCGCGTCTACAGCCCCACCATCAAGGTCTATCTCCTGTCCGGGATTGCCCGCTGCGCTGCTTGTGGTCGCACTCTGCGCGCCCAGGGCGGCAAGACCTACAACTACTACCGCGAGATGTCCAAGCAGCGCGGCTTCTCCTGCACCCACGCCAGCAAGGCCATCCGCCAAGAGGAGGCCGAAGCCCAACTGGAACGCCTGATCACGGTGATCCGTCTCCCCGACGATTGGCAGGCCGAGATTCGCGCCGCCCTGGATGATACCGACCAACGCGAGGAGCGCCTCAAAGAGCGCAAACGCCTGCGCAAGAAACTCCGCCGCGTCGCCGAACTCTACGCCGATGGCATCTATGACCGCGCCACCTATCACCAGAAGCGGGACGAACTCCAGCAGACACTCGAGGCGCTGGTGGTCCCCACGGCCGAGTCCGCCCTGGAGGCGGGGTATCAGTTGGAGACCTTAGCGGATCTGTGGCCCCATGCCACGGCGGAAGAGCAGCGGGAAATAGTCCAGTTGATTTTTGCGCGCGTCTACATTGATCTGGAACGGCAGCGCCTGGTGCGCGTCGTGGTGTCCGAGGATTTCCACCTGCTCTTTCAACATCATCCCTATCTCACCGCCGATGGGGAGGGGGGCTACACGGTCCGCGCGGCGCTTTTCAACGACTAAATCGCACGAACGGCGCGAATTGCGCTTGACAAGGGCGACAAAATCGGGTATAATCATAGCAGGTTTCAGGAAAAACAAAAGGCCGACTCTGCTGACACAGAATCGGCTACGGTAAAGTGTTTAGGACTTTAACAGGCTGGCTCGCAACCAACATAGAGAGTACTTCTCTTTGTATAAGTCCCATTTTACACTTAGCGGGAGCGACGGGACTCGAACCCGCGATCTCCGGCTTGACAGGCCGGCATGTTCAACCACTACACTACGCCCCCTGAACATTTTGAATAATACCACACCCCTTAAATTTGTCAACCCTTAAATCGAGAATTTCACGCCACCAACCGATAATCCAGCACTGTGTACAGTCCCACCGGGACGGTCACTTCCAAGCCCACGAACTCCGCACCAGGCCCATCCAAGCGAATTACTTTCCCCTTGACCGGACGCGCAAAGCTGACACCCACCTGCTCCGCCGTCTCCGTGTAGTTGACCAGATGCAGCTGCTCCCCAGTCTCTGTCCGCCAGACTTCCGCCAGCATCGGCACGTCAACTGTCACCTGCGGATAGGGCAGCTCACCCAGGGCCGCCAGCAAAGTCTCTTGCGCCGCCCTCGAAGGCAGCCGAAAATAGGGACTTTGCAGGAAAAAATGGACCAGCCCAAGCCTATCGCCCAGCCGCCGCACCAGCCGCGAGCGAAAATAGCCCCGGTAAAGCCGCTGCAACATCGCCGAAACGGCCCACTGCGCCCAAGAACTTCGCGCCAGCAGCGATGGCCCCGCCAGCTTCCACCCCGGCAGCTGCGTGACATCCACCACACGCGGGCCGTCCTCCGGCGCATCAGCAGCCCCAAACGTGATCAGCAGCTCGACTCCCTCCAGCGCCTCCGTCGAAGGTACCACCCGCCACGGCACGCCTGCCGCCAGCAAGGTCTGCCCCACGCCAAAGTACAGTGGCGCGAGTGCATCCCACTGCGCCCACAGCGCATCTCCTGGATGCAGCAACGCCAACCGGGCGCTTGGCGACCGCGCCCCCGCATAAAGCGCGGCGTGATCGGACAACCACTTATGGATACGCCCTAGCGCCTCCCGCTGCGGCGCAAACGATTTGGCCGTCAACAGCGTGAAAGCCTTGTTCTCCACATACTCCGTCCCCTTCACCACCATCGGTGCGCCACACGCCGCCGCCTCGACCATGCCCAACACCAGCCGCTCCGCCGGATAGACCCCATCGAAGCCGATACCCTTGTCATATGGAATCGTGCTGACCGGCGTGCCGCCACACAGCCCGTGGGCCGTCCGCAAGGTCAGCGCATTGTTCACCAGCAAATTCCCCGTCAGGCGCGGCAGCCCGTAGTCTTCAATCATCATCACGTCCTGCACCTGCGCTAACCCCGCCAAGTCCACGCCAAAGACGAGATAGCTGGGCCGCATCACCGCGTCGAAGTCGTTCACGCTGACCACCACATCAGGCTTAAGCGTGCGAGCATGATCCGCCAGCTGGCCCAAAACGCGGGTGACCTGTCGCGCCCGCCAGCGGATGTATTGCCGGCTGACCTCATCTTGCAGATCGAGGCGCACGGGAATCTCCGCCCCCGCCGCCATCTGGAAGGCGGTCCGGCAACGCTCACAGTAACAGCCCACCGGCCCCAACCACGCGCCGCCAAAGTGCAGCGGTTGCGCACCGTTCCAGGGATTGTCATAGAAGACGCCATCGGCCCCGGCCTGGATGACGCCCCGCGTCATCTCCTTGAGATGCTCGATCCAACCCGGATGGAGCCAGCAGGTCATGTAGCGTCCGGTATAATAATGGAAGCGTCTCCCCTGTGGATCGAGAGCGTACCAATCTTTTGTCCGATAACTGCCATCGAAGACGCAGTTGGAGAGCTGCACGTAGCCGAAGACCCGCGCCCCGGCCTCGTGGTAAACGGCGGCGGCTTGCGCGAAGGCCTTCCAATCCTCCTGCTCCACTTCCGGCGGGAAGCCCCAATCATAGGTAAGGTAAATCCAGTTGAAGCCCGCCTCATCCACCATCCGCGCCGCCCCCTCGGGACGATGCGCCTCGGTGTGGACGAAGGTGTCAACTGGCGCGTCCATGAACTTGAGCCGATTCATACGAATCGTTCCCGGCCCGGCCCACAGGTAGACGGGCCGATGCGCGCCTACAGCAAAGGATAGTGTTTCATTCTCCATTGAATAACCTCGTTTGGATGTTCAGGCCACAACCTGGCCCGTGTAGGTACTGTTAGCGGGGAGCTCCGCCCCGCGCAAGACCACAGCATCGCGCAGGGTGACGCCCGCGCCGATGGCGCAATCGCGCTCGATGTAGACGTTAGGGCCGATGGTGCAACCCGCCCCGATCACCGTCCCCGGCTCGATCCGCAAGGGCGTGATGAGCCGCGTATCCGGCCCCACGGTCTGCGGCGCGAGTTGGGGCTGTTCGCTACCGTGGAGCAGATACTCGCGATTCAGCGCCAGCAGATCCGCCGCGCTGGTGAGCGTGAGCCGCCGCGCGATTTCCACACTGCCCACCCGCCCCGTCGCCGCGATGAGCAGCTGGATGGCATCTTGCAGCTCGTACTCCCCTCTTGGTGAAGGGGCCAGCTGCGGCAGATAATCAAGCAATTGCGCGGTGAAAATGTAGAGCGGCAAGCTGCAAATGCGCGAGGGCGCGTCCTCCGGCGCCGGCTTTTCGACGATGCGCTGGACCCACGGCCCCTCGAGCTCCACGATGCCCACGCTACCCAACCGCGCCGGCTCCACCGGCATGACGGTCAGCAGCCCGGCGGGGCGTTCCCGCTGCCAAAAATCGAGCAGGCGTGCCACATCCGCCGGCGTGACCAGGTTATCGCAGGCCGAAAGGACAAAGTCGCCGGTGATGAGCGGCGCTGCGTAACGCAACGCGTCCGCCATGCCGCGCCGTTCCGGTTGGTAGACGAAGCGCACATCCACTTCCGGCGGGGTCGCCTGGCGGAAGTAGCGCTCGATGTCGCGGTCTTCGGGGCTGATGACGAGCACGAAGTCCGCGATGCCCTGTTCCGCCAGCAGATCCACAACCCGCGCGACGATGGGTTGGCCTAGCACGGGCAACATCGCCTTGGAGCGCGCCAGCGTGAGCGGATGGAGCCGCGAGCCACGCCCCGCCGCCAGGATGACGCCCTGCATCTAATCCACCTCCACGCGCAGGCCGTGCGGCACAATGCGTGGGATGAAGCAGCGGGCCTCGGTCAGCCCCAGTTCCGCGGCGGTCGCTTCCCAGGCGGCGCGTAACGCCATCTCTTTCCCCGGAGGCACGACGGCGAAGACGGAGCCGCCGCCGCCCGCGCCGGTCAATTTCGCGCCATAGGCCCCCTGCGCCAGCGCCACCTCGATGAGCCGATTGTTCACCGCGCCGGCCCCTGCCGTAAAGCCGCACGCCTGCATCATCCCATCAACCAACCGGTGATTTTCGTTGAGGAGCGCGCCGAACGCAGGTAGGTCGCCGCGCAGGAGCGCCTGCTTGCCGCGCCAGGCCGTCTCCCACGCTCCCTGCATCGCACGGACGAGCGGCGGCGGGTCGCCGCCGCGCTGCCGCCAGGCGGCCTCTTCGGCCAGGTAGCGAGGGCGCAACTGTCCGTGGACATCGCCGGAGTCGCGTTCGATCCCGGTGGAGAGGATGACAAGGGGCAGCGCCCCCACCCAGGGGTCGAGCCGCTCGTAGGTGGCGTAAGGCTCCTCATCCAGCGGAGCCTGCTGGAGCTTGCCGCGATAATCAATGTAGGCCAGGCCGCCGAAGAGCGGCACGTAGCGGTCAGCGTAGCCGCAGGTGATGCCGAGCTCGTGCGCCTCGACGCGCTGGGCGAGTTCGGAGAGGAGGTAAGGGTGATGCGTTCGCGGATCCAGGCCGTAGTAGGCCCGCAGCGCCCCTAGCGTGAGCAGAACAAAGAGCGACGAGCCGCCCAACCCGCTCTGGCGGGGGACGTCGGTCCAGGTGGTGAGGCGGAAGCCGCCCCGCGCCAGCCCCTCGCGGAAGTCGACGCTGTGAGCGTGGAGCCGGTTGCACGCGCCCTTGACGAGATCGAGCGTCCCATCGTAAGGCAGAGGAAAATCGGCAGGCGTGAAGTGCTGCCGCGCGGTGACGACCGGGCCGGTGGGGGACGCCGTGGCCTGCTCGAGGAGGATGGCGGGGTCAGGCGCGATGGTGGTGTATGCGTACAGATCAATGGCAGCGGATAGGGTCGCATACGCCCCCTCCACCCCATCGGAGGGGTTGCCCAGGATGTTGATCCGGGCCGGGATGGTCAGGCGATAGGCTGGCATAGGGACGCTTCCTCAATTTCACACATGCCGTCTATGATACCAATCTTTGGCAGTAAATCAAATGCACGCGCCACCTCAAGCGCATCTTGACTTTTCCCGCCTCTAAGAGTATCCTCAGGGTGAACTGACCAGGGCACTCAAGGCCCTGCGTGCGATGCGCTACATCCAAAATTGAAGGAAAACGCTGAAGTGAATAACGCACAAAAAAATCCGTACATTGCTATCGAAGGCGTCATCGGTGTGGGAAAAACCTCGCTGGGACGGCTGTTGCAGCCCCACTTCTCCGCTCACCAAGTCCTGGAGGCCTTTGATGAGAATCCCTTTCTATCTGATTTCTACGGCGACCGCGCCCGCTACGCCTTCCAAACACAGATCTTCTTCCTGCTCAGCCGCTACCGCCAGCAGCAACGCATTCCCCAACTGCTTGAAAGCACCCCCATCATCGCCGATTACTGCTTCGCCAAGGATCGCCTCTTTGCACAGCTCAACCTCACCGGCGATGAGCTCACGATGTACGAGCGCGTCTACGAGGCCCTGGCCGAAAAGACCGTTCCGCCTGATCTCATCATCTACTTGCGGGCCAGCACCGATACGCTCATGGGACGCATCGCCCTGCGGGACCGCTCCTATGAGCGCCAGATGGAACGTGGGTACATCGAAGCGCTGCGGCGGGGCTACGAGCAACTCTTCGCCGCCTACGATGGCGCGCCGGTCCTCGTTATCGAGACCGATGAGATTGACTTTGTGCGCCACCCTCACGATCTCGACGATGTTGCCCGGCGCATCCAGGCCGCCCTCGACGGTGTCCGCCAGCCCCCGCTACCCGATCTCGATCTCACCGCTGCACGGCATCTGGCCTGGCAACTGCCGGATGCCGCGCCCCTGAAGCCCAGCTCCGAGGCGAATTGGCAGGCGCTAGGCGACTTCATCGCGCTGGTCGAAGCGGTCGGGGAGATCGGCAGCGCGCTTGCGCAACAGCCCCCCATCGGCCCGGAGGGCGCGCCCAACACGCTTCACACCGCCCTGACCGCCGCGCAAGCCGCCCTCGCCCTGCTCGCCACGCGCACCAACATCTCCCTGCACCCTCCCACGGAATAACGCCAGATGGATAAACAGACCTTACTCCAGGAAGCCCTCAAGTTTGCGCAGGACCTGCTCGGCCTGCCCTCAGGAGGGCTTTGCTGGGAGTTAGAAGAGGACTGCCTCACATTTCAACATACCGAACAGGCGCTCCAACCCCTGATGCAACAGACACTAGAGGAGCAACTCCCCACCCTGATCGAAGCCGATTATGGCCCGTGCATCATTCAGAGCGAGGATCTGAATTTACAGGTCGCCTGGCAATTCTTGCTGTTACCGCTCCAAGAGCCACACGCTCTGAACGAGGACAGCTCGCGCGTGGGCCTGCTCCTGTTTCTGCCCCAAAACGTCGAGTTGAGCGAGGGGCAATGGAGCGCCCTGCATAGCCTGGTTGGGATCACCACCCCGGCGCTGCGCGGCCTGACCGCGCTCCAGGATGCCTACCGCCGCCAGGAGCGACTCAAGGCCGTCGCCACCGTCGGGCGCGATGCCACCGTCTTCCTGAACCCCGATGAGCTCCTCCACAAGGTGGCGCAGCTGATCAGCGCCCAGCTGGGCTTCTACCACGTCGGCATCTTCATTGTGGATGAGGAGCAGAACTACGCCGTGATGCAGGCCACCAACAGCCCCGAAGGCCAGCAATTGCTCGCTATCGAGCACCGCCTCAAGGTGGGCGAACAGGGTATGGTCGGCTACGTCACCGGGACCGGCGATCCGCGCATCGCACTGGATGTCGGCAGCGATGCCACGCACTTCGCCAACCCCTTCCTGCCGCGCACCCGCTCCGAGATCACCCTGCCGATGCGCCATCGCGGCCAGGTCATCGGCGCGCTGGACGTGCAATCCACCGAGGCCAACGCCTTCACGCAAGAAGATTTCACCACGCTACAGATCATGGCCGATCAGTTGGGCAACGCCCTCATCAACGCGCGGCTCTACAAGGCGCTGCGTCGCCGCTTGCGAGACACCCATCTGCTGCGCCAGGTCATGCTCCAGGCCTCGGCGCTCAGCCGTGAGGGGATCTTGCAGGAGACGCTCAACCTGCTGGGCGCGGAGTTGAGTTTCCCGTACCAGGTCTTCCTCCACCGCGAGGGGGAACAGCTCCTTCCCCTGGAAGGCTGCACCTGGCCCGCCGCGTCGCACACAGTAACGGAATCGCCGTGGCGCGAGATTTGGGCCGGGGAGAGCTATTGGCTCAGCAGCAACACGCCGCAGGCATGGGCCAGCGCGACCGTACAAACCCTGGCCGCCGTCCCTGTGCGCAGCAACGGCGAGGCGCTCTACATCTTTGCAGTCGCCAGCCCTCAAGCCGAACCGGGTCGGCATCTCGAACTCCGCTTCCTGGAGGCGCTGGCGGCAGAGCTCAGCATCCTGCTGGAAAATGCGCGCCTTTACGAGGCCAGCGTGCGCAGCGTGGAGCTCCTACGCCGTCTCACTTATGCCGGCGAGCAGATGACCGCCGCACTCTCCGTCCCCACCATCCTGGACATCCTGGCCGAAACGATCCTCTCCGAGATCAACGGCGCTGTTGAAATTGGATTGCTGGTGAACGGAACGCGCCTGGAATGGGTCAAACGGGCCAGCAATCCCGAAGCACAACCAGAATGCATCTTCGCCAGCTTTACTCACGATACGGACCTGGAAGTCCTCGAGCATCATCTGGAGCACGGTGCTATCATCCTGCCAGAAGAGCACACCGCCCTGAGCGCACAAGCGCCGGAGATGGCGCCGTTTCTCGCGTGTCTACCCCCCCACCCCTTTTTGTTGCAGCCGCTACAGACCAAAGAACGCGCCGTCGGCGTGCTGGCGCTCAGCCTCAGCGATCCGCAGCAGGAGAAACTGGAAGAACAGATCGCCTGGGTGCAGGCGCTTGCCAACCACGCGGCCCTGGCGCTCAACAATGCGCAGCTTATCGAACGGCTGAGCAAGCAGACCCGCGAGCTAACCGCCGCCTACGAGGAGGCCAACCGCCTCAACGAAATCCGCACGCAGATGATCCAGAACGTGAGCCACGAGCTGCGGACCCCGCTCAGCCTCATCCTGGGGTACACCGAGATGCTGATGGAAGGGGCCATCGGGTCGCTGGAAGCGCAACAGACCGACGTGCTGCGCACCATCCACTCCCGCGCGCGCAGCCTGCACCGGATGATCCAGAGCCTCACCACCCTCCAGGATATTCTGCCGCTGCACCAGATCACGCCGGTGCCGGCGCAAGACCTGATTCACGCCGCCATCCAGGAGTTCCAGGAGCTTGCCAACCGCGACAAGATCCGCTTCTACGTGGAGATCATGCCTGAGATGCCGCCCATCCCCGGCGACGCCGAGCGGTTGGGACTGGTGCTCAATCACCTGCTGGAAAACGCTATCAAGTTCAGCCCACAGGGGGGCAGCATCCTCGTGCGCAGCTGGGCCGAACCCCCATGGGCCTACCTCAGTGTCACCGATAAGGGGATCGGCATCGCTAAAGAACATCACCAGTTCATCTTCGAGCGCTTCTATCAAGTGGATGGCTCCAGCAAACGGCGCTTTGGCGGCATGGGCATCGGCCTGGCGCTGGTCATGGAGATCGTCGAGGCCCACCAGGGCGAGATCAACGTCGAAAGCGAACCGGGTCAGGGCAGCACCTTCACGGTGAAGCTCCCCCTGCAACGCGAAATCACTACGGAGGCCAACACGGACTTATGAAAAAGCACTTTATCGCCATCGCCGGCAACATCGGCGCCGGTAAATCAACCCTCACGGCGCTGCTCAGCCAGCGGCTAGGCTGGGAGCCGTTCCTGGAAGGCGTCGGCGACAATCCCTATCTGGCCGATTTCTACGCGGATATGGAGCGGTGGAGCTTCCACTCGCAGATCTTCTTCCTCGCCAAACGCCTGCTGCACCACCGCCAGCTGCTCGAGCGCCCCAACTCCGTCATCCAGGATCGCACCGTCTACGAGGACGCGGAGATCTTCGCCCGCAATCTCTACCTGCAAGGACACATGCAGGAGCGCGATTACCACACCTACCACGACCTCTACACCGCCGTCACCGCGATCCTGCCCCCACCCGACCTGGTCATCTATCTGCGCGCCACCATCCCCACCCTCAGCCAGCGCATCCAACAGCGGGGCCGCCCCTACGAGCGGCAGATCAGCGTCAGCTATCTCGAACAGCTCAACGCGCTCTACGAGGACTGGTTCCAGAACTTCGCCCTCTGTCCCGTCCTGACCGTACCCGCCGACCGCCTGGACTTCGTCTCCAACGGCGATCACCTCTCGCTCATCATCGAAAAGGTTCTGGAAAGGTTGCAGGGGAAGGAGTTTGTTTCCTTTGATTCATAACTTAAAGGCTTGAGAACGATGCACATCCCAGAAAAACCCGAAGCCGCCAATCCCGCGCAGCAGGTGCTTGATGTCGCCGCGCGCATCCAGACGGAGCCGCTCCTCGCCGACAATCTACGGCCAGCAACGGCCCTGCTGGGCCTCTACTACGCGCTCCTGTGTATGGCGCACTGGCTCCTGCTCCCTCCGGCGATCAAAGCCCCGTTGATGCTCACCGCCGGCATCACCGCCGGACTGCTGCTGCTCAGCGCCGCCCTGCAATTGCACTGGCGCATCCCCGACCGCTGGGCGCACGCCACAGCCGCCGGGATCGCACTCATCGCCATCATCAACAGCCTGCTGCACCTCTATTTGGCGCAAGAGCCGCAACAGACCACCACTCTCATGCTGGTCATCATTGCCGCCGGGTTCATCTTCCTCTCAACCCGCTGGTTCGCCGCCATCGTCGGCATCACCCTTGCCGGCTGGGGCGTGATTGCACTCCTGCAAGCGGACCTGCCGGATCGGCAACACTTCGGCTTTGCGCTCTTCTCGGCTGCCATCATTGCGATCCTGGTCCACATCATGCGCCGCCGTTCCCTCGAGCATCTGGCCGCGCTCCGTCGCCAGGATAAAGAACAACAGCTCTCACTAGCGGCGGCGCTGGCCTCCACCCAGGCCGCGCAGCAAGCCCTGGAGACGTTGGGCGAAGCCGCCCATGCGGTGGGAAGCACCCTCAGCCTCGCGCAACTGCTCGATGTGGTGCTCGAACAACTCGCTCACGTCATCCCCTACGACAGCGCCACCATCTACCTCCTCGCCGATGACCGGCTCGAACCCCAGCTCCATCACGCCCGCCATGCCACCACAGAGACGCCGCCCCCGGTTCCCCTGCAGAACGAGTGTCTGATCAGCGAAACCCTGCGGCTGAAAAAGCCACGCTACGTAGAAGATATCACCAGGCAGCCTGATTCGGGGCTGACCTGCCTGCCGCCGGAACTGCGCAGTTGGGTCGGCATCCCGTTGCTCACCGCCGGCGAAGCCGTTGGCCTCTTGGTACTCGGCAGCGATCAGGTCGCGGCCTACACCGAGCAGGATGTACAGCGGATGAGCGCCTTCGCCGATTACGCGGCGGCGGCCTTCCGCAACGTCTCGTTGGCGACGCGCACCCGCAACACCCTCACCCGGCTCTCGTTCCTGTACGCCGCCGCGCAGACGTTGACGACCACGCTCGATACCGGCGCGATCCTCAAGATGCTGATGGATCTGCCGCATCAGCACTTCCAACCCGATGCGGTCTCCGTCGCCACCGTCGAAAGTGACGGCAGCCTCGTCTTCCGCGCCGCCTCCGGCGAGGCCGCCGACCAGATCATCGGCCTGCGCCTGCCGCCGGGCACCGGCGTGATGGGCTGGGTCGCCGAGCACGGCAAGCCGCTCTGGATTCCCAATGTTCAAGAGGATCGTCGCTTCTACCACGGCGTAGATGACGAGACCGGCTTCATCACTCACGCCATCTACGCCGTCCCGGTGATGGTCGGGGAGCAGCCCATTGCCGTGCTGGAGATGATCAATCCCGCGCCGGAGACGCCTATCGAAGAGGCCCAAGACCTGCTCACTGCGCTGGCGGCGCTTGCCGCGCCGGCCATCCACAATGCCAACCTCTTCGCGCAAGTACAGCGCACCGAGGCGCGCTATCAGGGCCTCTTCGAGCAGAACCTCGACCCTATCGTCATCCTCGATGACGACGGCATCCTGCTCGACGCCAACCGCGCCGCTCGCCAACGGCTCCTCCTCCCGCCTGCGGGTACGCTCTGCCTCAAGCCCCTTCAAATCGCTGCCGAGGACTTCGCCGCCTACCGTGAGCAACTCTCCAACGGCGAGCCAATCAGCTGGGAGGCCCGTTACCACGATACCACGCTTCAGATCCAACTGAGCCAAATCCACCACTACGCACCCGACCTCACCGCCTACCAATGGCTGGCCCACGACATCACCGACCGTGTCGCTTTGGAGGAGACCCGCGAGCAACTCTCGCACATGATCGTCCACGATCTGCGCAATCCGCTCGGCAGCATCCTCAACAGCATCGAGCTGATCCGGGCTGCCTGGCAAGAGAAAGACATCACCATGCCCATCGAGCAGTTGTTGGCAATTGGAAACCGCAACGCACAACGCATGGATCAGCTCATCAGCACGATTCTCGACACCGCACGGCTCGAGGCCGGCGAAAAGACGCTCCACATCGAAAGCATCACCATTTCCGCCCTCATTCAGGAAATCACCGAGGCCATCCAGCCCACCCTCGCGCATCGCCGCCAGACGTTGCTCCAACAGGTCGAAGCCGATCTACCGCCGATGTGGGGGGATCAAGACCTGCTGCGCCGGGTACTTGCCAATCTGCTCGATAACGCCATTAAATTCACCCCCACCACGGGTGAGGTGACGCTCACCGTCGCCCACAATGGCAAGGGCTACGATTTCATCATCTCCGATAACGGCCCCGGCATCTCTCCCGAAGAACAGGATCGCATCTTTCAACCCTTTGTGCGCGGCCACCATCCCGATACCAAGAATATCCGTGGCGCGGGGCTGGGATTGGCCTTCTGTAAACTGGCCGTCGAGGCCCACGGCGGACAAATCTGGGTGGAAAGCGAACCCGGCAACGGCACGACCTTCAAGTTCACCATCCCCCACCCGCTGCCGACGCACGTTCTCCGCCAAAGCGAGGCGTTATGACCCAAAAACTGTACTACGAGGATGTCCAATGCGCCACCTTCACCGCGCGGGTGCTCGCCCGGCAGACCACCCCGGAGGGGCCGGCGGTACAACTCGACCGCACGGCCTGCTATCCCACCGGCGGCGGCCAGCCCCACGACACCGGCGCGCTCAACGGCATCGCTATCCTCGATGTTTGGAGCACCGACGCGGGCGACATCTGGCATCTGCTAGCGGCCCCGCTGGACGCCGATACCGTCACCGGCGCGCTCGACTGGGAGCGACGCTTCGATCACATGCAGCAGCACTCAGGCCAACATCTGCTCTCCGCCGCCTTCCTGCGCCGCCTGGAGGCCGATACCATCGGCTTCCACCTGGGCCAGGAGAGCAGCACCATTGACCTCGAGCTGCCCCAACTTGGCTGGGAGAGCGCCTTCGAGATCGAGGACGAGGTCAACCGCATCATCTGGGAAAACCACCCGGTGACGACGCGCTTCGTCACCCTGGAGGAGCTGGAGGCTGCGCAGCTCCGCCGTCCCCCACAGACTGAAGGCCCCATCCGCCTCGTCCAGATCGCCGGTTACGATGTCACCCCCTGTGGCGGGACACACGTCACCCATACCGGCGAAATCGGCCTGCTGAAGATCACCAGCCTGGAACGGTACAAGGGCGGGATGCGCGTCACCTTCCGCTGCGGACGGCGCGCGCTCCTTGATTACCGGCAGGGGCAGCAGACGCTCGACGCGCTGGCGCGGATGCTCACCGTCGGCCAGCCGGAGCTCCCCGAAACCGTCGCCCGATTGCAAGAGGAGAGCAAGGAGAGCCGCCGCGCACTCAACAAGGCACAGGCCACCCTCCGCGATTTGGAGGCCGATCAACTGTGGCACGAGACCACGCCGCAAGCGGGGATTCGCTACATCGTAGGGCACTTCGCCGAGCACGACTTCGCCGGCCTGCGGGGGATCGCCGGGCGGTTGCAGGCGCGCCCGCGCACCGTGCTCCTGCTCGCCGCCACGGAGGAAGGCGGCGTGCGGCTGGTCTGTAGCCGCAGCGATGATCTCCCCGATATTGACGCCGCGGCCATCCTGCGCGCGGCAGCGAGCGCCTTGGGAGGGCGTGGTGGCGGCACACCCGCCCTGGCCCAGGGGGGCGCGCCTCACGTCGCGCCGGAGACCATCACCCGGGCCTTGCACGCTGCCCTGGCCGCACTTGGTTTTGAAGAGACAGCTACATCCAACGGAGGCACACCATGAAAGAGATCATCCCTGGCATTTTCGTCGAGCGCCAGTACCCACCTTACAACGTCGGGCTTATCCGCCTTGAAGAGACACTCCTCGCGGTGGACATCCCCCCGCGCCCGGCGGACGCCCACGCCTGGCGCGCCGCCATCGAACAGCAGCACGGCCCCATCCGCTACGCCATCCTCACCGATGGACAACCCGAGCGGCTCGTCGCAGCCACCTTCTGGCCCGACATCCCCCTCATCGCGCACCGAGATGTTCCGCGCTACATCACCAAGCTGGAAGAACGCGAGTGGCAGGAATTGGTGCAGGAAGTCGCCGCGCAGCATCCCGAAGTAGAGGCACACTACTTCGAGCTCGCGCCGCACCGCGTCACCCTGGCCTTCGAGGAGCGCTTCACCTACCAGCGCCACGAGCCGCATCTGGAGTTCCAGGCCGTGGACGGGATCGCGCCCGGCGCGCTGTGGATCTATCTGGCCAAATTCAATCTCATCTTTGCGGGGGATACGGTCGTGTTGGAGGAACCGCAACCGCTGGAACACACGCCCGATTCCCATGCGCTGCTCAATACCTTAAGCACCCTGGCGAACCGCAACACAATCCAGCAAGTGGTTCCGGGACGCGGCCCGGAGCTGATTGACAAAGCGGAGATCGAACCGCTGCGCGAGTTCGTGCGGGTGATGCGCCGCACGGCGCGCTCGCTGGCTCGCGGGCAGGTCACCGGCGCCGATTTCACCCACGCCGCCCAAGATATCGCCCAGACCTTCTTCCCCCACACCAAGCGCAGCGATCATCCAATGCAAAAGATACGCCGGGGTCTCCACCAGCTGGTGGCGGAGCTCCAAAATCCAGAGGAAGAAGAAGCGGACGAAGCGGAGTAAAAAGCGCGGTCGTCACCGCGCCCGATGTCCCAAATACTCCGCCAGGTGTTGCAACGCAGCCCTGGCGGAGGCCTCTTTATTGGCGCTGCGGTCGCCGGCCCACAGGTGACGCCAGACCCGGCGCTCGCCGGGGACGGCCAGCCCCACGTAGACCAGACCCACCGGCTTCTGAAGAGTGCCGCCACCAGGGCCGGCGATGCCGGTGATGCTCAATGCTGCCTCAGCGGCGAGCAACCGCTGCACGCCCAGCGCCATCGCCAGCGCGACCTGGGGACTGACCGCGCCCCAGCGTTGGAGCAATACTGGCGACACCCCCAACAGCTCCCGCTTCACCGCATCGGCGTAGGCCAGCACCCCGCCGAGAAAATAGTCCGAGCTCCCCGGAATCTGTGTGAGCCAGTGGCCCACCAGCCCGCCCGTGCAGGATTCGGCGACGGCCAGCCGCCAGCCGCGCGCGCGCAGCAGCTCGCCCACCAACGCCGCCAACGCTACCTCGCTCATACCGCCAGCTCTCCCTGAACCGCCTGCAACAACAGCTCGGCCTTGAGCGCGCTCAAGTTGTAGCACGGCCCGCCCAGATGTTCCGCCAACCCCTGCGCCAACCCCTGATCGAAGCTCGCGTCCTCCATGTTGATGACCAGGGCGCGGATGTGCGCCTCGCGGATCTCATCGGCGATCAGATAGGCCTCTTCCTGTGGAGGAAGATCGCCCAGCGAGACGTTGCCCGCCCCATCGGTGAGGATTACGAGCAAGGGAACGACCTCCGGCGAGCGTCGCACCTCCTGCTGCACCACCTCCAGCGCCAGCAATAACCCCGCCGAGAGCGGCGTCTTGCCTCCCACGGGCAAATCCACCAGCAGCTTTTTCGCCAACGTCACGCTGTTGGTCGGTGGGAGCACCTCCAGGGCGCGATCTTTGTGGAAGACCACCATGCCGACGCGGTCGCGGCGCTGGTACGCGTCGGTCAACAGCGAGAGGATCGCCCCCTTGGTCATCTCCATCCGCTCCGCCACCGCCATGGACCAGGAGGCATCCACCACGAAGAGGATCAGGTTGGCGGCGCGCCGCACGCGCACCTTGCGGTGATAATCCTGTGAGCGGAGCTGGAGCGCCGGGCCTTCGGGATGTTCATCATGCCGCTGGCGCTGATAGAGCGCCGCCGCGCGCAAGGTAGCATCCAGTGCCAGATCGGAGGGATCGCGCGGCGAGGATTGGGCGCGCACGTAACGCCCGCGCTTACGCGTCGTCACTGTGCGACTGCGTCGCCCGCCCGTGGAGCGCTCCAGGCGATCCAGCGGCGTCTCCAGCCGCTGGGGAGCGAAGAGCTCGCCTACGGCAACCTGTTTGCCGCCCTCCCACCACTTCCCATCGGTGGGCCAGGTGGGCGGGGTCTGGGAAGCAACCTCCTGAGGCGCGGCGGGGGACTCGGCGTCCGCTTCCGGCCCCACCTCAGGCTCTATACTTTTTTTGACTCGTTCCCCTCTTCAAACTGCGGCGGGGCGGATGGCTCCGGCTGCGACGGCGTCTGCTCGTCCGCCTGTTCGCGCGCCTGCCGCACGCGCCGTTCGAGCTCCTCCAGCGATTCCTGCATCTCATCGTCGAAGGGCTTGCGCTTGAGCCGATGCGGCAATGCCAATTCCGCCGCCAACATGATGTCCTGATCGGTGAGGCGGGTGCGCCTGGCCCAGGCTGCGTGGGCCACCGCCGTCTTGAGGATCACCAGGTCGGCGCGGTGCCCATCCACGCCCAGGTCGGCCATCATCACCGCGATAGTGGCGAGATCGGCGCGCGTGTAGCGCACTTCGGGCAATAGCTCGCGCGCAGTCTCGATCTGTGCGGCCAACGCCCTCTCCTGAGGCCGCCATTGCTCGTAGAAGCCCTCGGCGTCCTGCTCGTAGGCCAGGTTGCGGGCCATGATCTCCATCCGCGCCTGGGCATCGCGCACGCCGACCACATCCACACAGAGCGCAAAACGATCCAGCAGCTGCGGGCGCAGATCGCCCTCCTCCGGGTTCATCGTGCCGACGAGGATGAAGCGCGCCGGGTGCTGAAAGGAGATGCCCTCCCGTTCCACCACGTTGACGCCCATCGCCGCCGCATCCAACAGCACATCCACGATGTGATCGTCGAGCAAGTTGACCTCGTCCACGTAGAGGATGCCCCGGTTGGCCGCGGCTAAGACGCCCGGCTCAAAGTGGCGCTCGCCCTTCTGGATGGCGCGTTCGATGTCAAGGGTGCCGATGACGCGATCTTCCGTCGCGCCCACGGGCAGATCAACGAAGGGAACCTGCCGGGTGGCGCGGGGCAAGGTCTCGCCGTGCGCGGTGCGCTCGCGGCAGAGTGTACACCAGGTGGCGGGCTGGTCCGGGTCGCAGCCGAAGGGGCCATCCGCGACGACGGAGATATCCGGCAAGAGGGCGGCCAGGGCGCGCGCCGCCGTGGATTTAGCGGTGCCACGCTCGCCGCGAATCAGTACGCCACCAATGCGAAAGTTGATCGCGTTGAGGATCAAAGCGCGCTTCATGCGCTCCTGGTTGACGATGGCTGTAAAAGGGAATATCATGCGTCCAGATTGTGCCACAAGTTACCTCCGTTCACACGTTCACAAATGCTTCCAGTATTTGCGCTTGATGCCATCGCGAGGCTCCTCGAAGCGCGACCAGGCGAAGCCCTGCGCGAGCAGATAGGCGTGATTGGCATTGTCCTCGTCGTTGTTGCCGGGGCACAGCACGATCATGCCGCCGGGCCGGGTGACGCGCGCGAGTTCCTGATACTCGGCGTCGAGATATTCGCCGAAGACGTGCCCGGCCATCGTGACATCCGCAAAATCGGGCGGAAGGGGAATTTCGGTGATGAGGCCATCCACCGCGTAAACGTTGCACAGGCCCAAAGCCGCCGCACGTTCGCGGATGTACTGACGCAGGCGCGCCACCGGCTCCACGGCGAGGACCGCTTCGGCCTTCGCCGCCACCGCAAAGGTAAGCCGCCCGGTGCCAGCGCCCACATCAATGACACGCTTGCCGCTAAAATCGAGCAGGCCGGTGAGCTCCTGAGAGTCCCAGCGCAAGAAGGACTGCGCGTCGTACTGTTCGGGGGCCACGACGTAGACGAGCCAGTCGTTGAGCCGCCGCATGATCTGTATCTCGGCTTGCCGCACCTCCTCCGGCTTGGAGGCCGCCGGCAGCGCCAGAGCCGCATCCACCCAGGAGGCGAGCGGTGGGCATTTGTAGCGCAGGTACCAGGCCACCACCGGGTTGGCATGAAGCGCGATCCCCCACGCGGTATCCGGCGGGGAACCAGCCAACCAGGATAACTGCACGCGCTCCAAAAGCAGCAGGGTGTTGAAAGAGAGCGCGGTCACATCCATCCAATCCAGCATGAAGCCCCCTTGAAAATCTAAAAATGTAACTACTCACCCTGGCTCCGAGGGGATCGTCAGATCCCCGTCAAGTCAAAATTATCTAGGACATCCCGGCAGAAATAGCTCCCCAGTTCAATTTGCTCCAAGAGGAACGTCAGTTCCCTGGTTCGGCGCGGCGTCGCGGATCTGGCGATCCGCTCTGAGCGCAGCTAACTGGGGAGGGACTTCCGCCACGCTGTACTAGGACTACGTTGTATAGCAGCCTGGATTTTGCTTGTGCCTCCACGCCGGCTCTGGCGGTCCGGCCAGAGCCGGCGTAGATACCTAAAAATCAGCAAACTGACGTAGCGCGAGTCTCTCTGCGCTGCTCCTCACCATTGTCCTCCCTCGATGATGTACCGGAAGAACATAGCCTCTATTCTACTCGGAGCCGCCAAAATCGCCAACAAAAAAGCCGCCGGTGGGCAAGCCCACCGGCGACCGGTTTACACTAGCAAACCTGGTGATTTAATAGCGCGCTTCGCGCCGGTAGGGACGCCGTTCGCGACGGTCGGTGCGCTCACGCGCCTCGTTGATCCGCAGCTCACGCCCGTCCATCTCATGACCATTCAGCGCCGCGATCGCGGCATCGGCTTCGGCGTCTTCCATCTCGACAAAGCCAAAACCACGCGCGCGACCCGTCTCACGATCGGTGATCAAACGCACAGCACTGACAGCTCCATGGGCTTCAAAAAGCTCACGGATCTGGGCCTCGGTGGCGCTATAAGGCAAATTGCCTACGTAAATGCTCTTCATCTAACAAACTCTCCTTAAAACTCCTTACACAGAAGGAAACTAAAAAATGGCTCGAAAGCCTGAAACTGTGGCCGATATGCCACTTACCTAGAAATATTATACCACACTTCGTCAAATTGACACGCGCATCAGCCCAAAAAGATCAACGCCACCCCGAACATGGCGACCACGGTTCCCAATACGGCGCGCAGGGTCACGCGATCCTGGAAGATCCAGTGGCCCAACGGCAACAAGAGCACCGGACTCAGCGCCATGAGCGTGGAGGCAATGCCCACGTGGCTCAGCTGCACCGCAGCCAACGAGAGCGACATCCCGATCACCGGGCCGATGAGCGCCCCCGCCAGGATGAAGGTGCGCGCGGGTTGCTTCCGCAACGCGCTGACCGTAGTCCGCGCCTCACGCTGTAACGCTGCGAGCGCCCAGATCACCAAGGTGGCCGTCACCACGCGCATCAAGCTAGCCGAGAGCGGGAAGAAGCCACCCTCCATCCCTTGCTTGGAGAGCACCAGGCCCGCCGCCTGCGCCGCTGCGCCTCCCACCCCACAAAGGATTCCCACAATGAACTGGCGGGGCGTCTCGGCCTCTGCCAGGGTAGCACGACGCTTGTTGGCAGGCGCGCGTTCCAGAATCACCCAGGCGATCCCGCCGATGGTGATCGTCACCGCGAGCAGTTCCAACCACGTCAGGGTCTCGCCCAGAAAGAGCCACGCCAAGAACGTCCCGATGACCGGTGTCAGTGCCATCAACAACATCGAAAGGCGCGCGCCGATTTGCGTGAAGGCGTAGAAGAGCAGCCCGTCGCCGATGACCAGCCCGACCACTGCCGAAACGGTGAGCCAGCCCCACCGCGCCGGTTCCGCGGCCCACGGCAAAAGACTGCCGCGCAAGACCCAGTGTATCAGAGAGAGGCAAACCGTCGCCGCCAACAGCCGCAAGCGGTTGACCACCTGCGAACCCACTTCCCGTCCGGCCAACGTGAAGAAAATCGAAGTTCCGGCCCAGAACAACGAAGTCAACAGTGCAAATACTTCACCCCAATATGCGCCCATAGCATTCCTTCCTAAGATAAGCTAAGCATTATGCGCGCATCATAACACAGAATTTCAGGGGTGCATCTCCGCGAGGGGCAGCGACTATATCGCCAAGTCGAACGGGAGATCGCTGATGTCCCGCAAGCGTCTTCCATCAACAAGCATCTGCAACATGTCCAACTGGTCTACGTTGCCGATTTCCTCAAGCGCCTCTTGCAGCTCATACAAAGCAAAGTGATACACACAATCTAAGTCCCCCGTTCCCAACGCGAGGGCAGCTATACGAGTAGGCAGTGGTTCCGCTGTCACAGCCACAACATGAGGAAGCGGCCCCTTACGGTTGCGAATCAAGTTTAACGCTTCTGTACGTGCGTTTTGTCCACGGTCGCTACGCAAAGTCCACTTACACGAGAGGCTGGCTATCAGAATTGGCAGAGGCTTGTCTGCATTTGCCTCACGCAAAGATGTTAAACAGGCTATCTTCTCATCTGAAACAAGTAGAGTCCCGGCAGCATTGATCTCCTCATCAGTGACCGGCAATCTGCCCACCACAATATCCGGCTTGACGATGTAATCCAGACCAAGCGAGGAGGCTAATTCGCCGCTATCTCTCAACGCACGTTCTATCTCGTCCAAATGGCTATACTGATCAAATTAAGCAATGGACATGTTGGTTGAGTAACGCCACTTTCCCGGCCTCAAATGATGCAACTTCTCAAATGCAGCTTCGAGAAAATCCCTGGTCAATTGCTCAAAGAGATTGCCAGAGGTTTGCCCAGATACTATGCCCAACTGCTCAGTGTATCCCAGACGCTCAACAATTCCCAGAGCCGCTGCACAACTGGTGCGATTGTCGCCATCTGCAAAGTTCGGGTAGATGTTTCCCTTCCGGCTCTCGCGGAGCCGGATCAACTGTTGGCAAAGCGCCTGATGGTAGTCCTTCCTCAACGCCAGCAACGTCATAGCGATCTCCTCTCAACCGGTTTGTAAAATGCAATCACATACTCCTCATGCATCCGCCGCTCAATTTGAGACTCACCCTCAACTTTTTCCCCAGCGGGTAACATCCGGCGGTTGCGATCAAGGTTTCTGACGCCAATACCAGGTACATCGAATCCAATCTGACGCCCAATAGCCGCCAGGCAGTTTTGGGTCTCGGTATCACGCCCCCGCATGACCGAATTTCCAACGACCAGGATGGCCACCTTGCCTGGTTTTAACACCCTGAACATTTGCTGTAAAACTCGCCGCATCTCTGAATAATAACGATACAACACCTGCCCTTTCTTCTCGTCGAGCGCAGCAATCGTGGCGACGACTTGAGCTACATATTCGGGAAGCTCCTCAAAACAAAAACCGGTGATAGCTTCACCACCAACATACGCTTTACGTTTCTCTCCCAGGGCAGTAATCGAGTGCTCTAGCCATACCAGGGAAAATTTATGCGCGCGCATGTAATCAATGGCATTCGAAGCATAAGGAGGCGAAGTAACTATCAAATCCACAGAAGCGTCTCTCAACGGAATCGCCTCAGCATTACCAAACAACGCTAATGATTGTGTCTCGCTTCCAATCGGCCCGATCAATCCAGTGATATTACTCTGTATCCGTTTTTCGAATTCTTCAATAGGTGATCGTTGGATTTTGGTCACGTAACGCTCTCGCTGTGCAAATTGCCCCACGTACTGCTCCCCTTGCACAATCTTGCCCGCTTTCGTCTTCACGATTTTTGCTCGATGGGGGCGCGTGTGCGCCAAGTCCAGAGCTAACGACACTCCCCCGGATTTGGTGATGATAATGGCGGAAAATGCAAGATTGAAAAAATGACGCAACCGAGCATCAGGGATACCTTCAATCTCATGAAGCAGTGCCATTAACTCTAACTGTGTCTGAGGCAAAAACCAATAGTCAACAAATTCCCTCGTCTTTGAGTCCCATCTTCGTGATAACAACGTCTCTAACAGCTCGGGGTAACGGAGCAGATTATTCCTGGCTTGCGTCACAATGCGCCGCGACATATTCGCTACCTCGAAGAGATCCAGTGGTGTAATTTTCACATTCGAAATCATGATAGCCATAGGATCAATATCAAACCCAATCGCCCGCCGTCCTGCCAGTACCGCTTCTAGCAAAGTCGTCCCTGAACCTACCATTGGGTCTAACACCACATCTCCAGGCTGCGTCAAACTGATGATGAACTTTCGAGGTAACTGCGGAGGAAATTTTGCTGGAAACGAATGGAAATTATGAGAGGCATAACCACTATCGCTATCGTGAAAATCCAGATCCTCTTGAAGCAATTGTACAATCACCTCAACAGATACCTCCATCACCTCAACGCGCTCAAGAGGTTCGACAAACAACGATTTTTGATAGTTCATCATCTCATACCTTTCTACATCCAATCAGCCGTATTATACCCCACCCACCCAATCTCATCAAACACAGGTTGACACGCTGCCCCTTTCCGTTAAAATGCCTCTCATGCAACAGCCGAGGGATGGAGGATAGGATAATGACCAAGCAACTCACAAGCACCGAGATTCGCCAGATGTTCCTGGATTACTTCGCCGAGCGCGGCCACACGATTGTGCCCAGCGCCAGCCTCGTGCCGCAGGATGATCCCACCCTGCTCTTCACCAACGCCGGGATGAACCAGTTCAAGGATGTCTTCCTCGGCCTGGGCAGCCGCCCCTACACCCGCGTCGCCGATACGCAGAAGTGTATGCGCGTCGCCGGCAAGCATAACGATCTCGATGATGTGGGCCGCGACAACACGCACCACACGCTCTTCGAGATGCTGGGCAACTGGTCGTTTGGCGATTATTACAAAAAGGAAGCCATCGGCTGGGCTTGGGACCTGCTCACCCGCGTCTACGGGCTGGACAAAACCCGCCTGTGGGCCACCGTCTTCAAAGACGACAAGAACATTCTGGGCGCGGACGAGGAAGCCGCCGGCTACTGGCGCTCCGAGACCGAAATCATCCCGGAGCAGATCCTCTACTTCGGGCGGAAGGATAACTTCTGGGAGATGGGCGAGTCCGGCCCCTGCGGGCCGTGCTCCGAAATCCACTACGACCGAGGTGCCGACGCCTGCGACAAGCAACACCTCCCCGGCCACGTCTGCGCCGTCAATGGCGATTGCGCCCGCTATACCGAAATCTGGAACCTGGTCTTCATCCAATACAACAACAAGGGCAATTACGACCTCGAACCGCTCCCCGCCAAGCATGTGGATACCGGCATGGGCTTCGAGCGGCTCACGGCCATCCTGCAAGGCGTGGACTCCAACTACCGCACCGACCTCTTCTGGCCCATCATCGCCAGGACGCAGGCTCTCGCCGGGCAGAGCGACGCCGAGCGCGAGGCCGAGTTCACCGCCTACCGCGTCATCGCCGACCACGTCCGCGCCTGCACGTTCCTTATCGGCGACGGCGTGCTGCCCGCCAACGACGGGCGCGGCTATGTGCTGCGCATGGTGCTGCGCCGCGCTGTCCGCTTCGGGCGGCGGCTGGGCTTCACCCGCCCCTTCATGGCGGAGCTGGCCGCGCTGCTGATTGAGATGATGGGGCATCAGTTCCCCGAGCTCCCGCAGCGCGCCGACTTCATCACCGCCACCATCATCGGCGAGGAGGAGCGCTTCCTCCGCACGCTGGATCAGGGCCTCGCGCGGCTGGATGAGATTATGGCGACCCGGCGCGCTGCCGGGCAGACGGACATCCCCGGCGGCGACGCCTTCTTCCTCCACGACACGCTGGGGCTGCCCCTGGAGGTGACGAAGGACATCGCCGGGGAGCACGGCTTTACGGTGGATGAACCGGGCTATCACGCGGCCCGCGAGGCGCAGCGCGCCCGCGCCCGCGCCGCCGGCGACTTCAAGGTGGAAGACGATAGCCGCGCCCGCATCTACGCGGAGCTGGCGGCGGCAGTGGCTGCCCATCATCCTGAACCGTTGGGCTACGATCCCTACGGCCCGCTGGACGTGGAGGCCGAAGTGGTGGGCCTGCTTGCTGGCGATACAATCGAGCTCGTGCTGAGCCGCACCGGCTTCTATGTGGAATCCGGCGGGCAGGTGAGCGATACCGGGCGTATCCTCGGCCCGGATTGGGAGGTCGCGGTGACGGAGATGCTGCGCCCGGTGGAAGGGCTGATCGTCCACAGCGGGCGGGTCGTGCGCGGGCAGCCCAAAGTGGGCGATAAAGTCACGGCGCAGGTGGATGCCGCGCGCCGGTGGGACATCCGCCGGAACCACACCGCCACTCACCTGCTGCACCGCGCCTTGCGGCAAGTGCTCGGCAGCCACGTCGCCCAGGCCGGGTCGCTGGTCACGCCGGAGCGCCTGCGCTTCGATTACAACTTCGAGAAACCCATGACGCCCGACCAGCGCGCCGAGATCGAACGGCTGGTGACGGAAGCCGTGCTGGCGAACTATCGCGTTGAGCCGCGGCAGGAAGCCTACCGCGACGCGCTGAGCCAGGGCGTGATCGCGCTCTTCGGCGAAAAATACGGCGACGTGGTGCGCGTGTTGCGCGTGGGCGAGCCGGAAGCGCCCTACAGCCAGGAGCTGTGCGGCGGCACGCACGTCACCCGCACCGGCGATATTGGCCCGTTCCTCATCACCGCCGAAGGCGGCATCGGCGCGGGCATCCGCCGCATCGAGGCTGTCACCGGGCGCGGCGCGCTTCAGGCCATCCAGACCCTCCGCGCGCAGCAGGAGCAAGCCGCCGCGCTGCTCAACGCGCCACCCGAAGCCCTTTCAGAGCGCGTCGAACGTCTCCAGGCGGAGCTCAAAGCCGCGCACAAGGAGATCGAAGCGCTCAATCGCAAACTCGCCAGGGAGAGCTTCCAAGCGCTGCTGTCTGAGGTTGTCGAAATCGCGGGCGTGCCGGTGCTCGCCGCTCGCGTGGACGCGCCTGATGCGGACACCTTGCGCGAGATGGCCGACTGGTTCCGTGACAAGATGCGCGGCGGCGTCATCGTCCTGGGAACGGTGATCGAAGACAAACCACTGCTCATCGCCGCCACGACGAAGGAGATGAACGCGCGCGGCATCCACGCGGGGAAAATCGTGAAGCAGGTCGCCCAGATTGTGGGCGGCGGCGGCGGCGGGCGGCCCGACATGGCCCAGGCCGGCGGGCGAGACGCGGGCAAGCTGGATGAGGCCCTCGCGGCAGTTGTGGGGCTGGTGGGGGAGATGGTGAAGACGTAATTTTGCCACGGATTACACGAATTTACACGAAGGGTATGAGATAAATTGTAAAATTCGCGTAATTCGTGGCTGAAAAATCACGTGTGAAATTGCCCCCCCTCACACTGGTGCTATGATAATCCACGCATCAATTAAAAGAAGTACGAACATGCCCAAACAGACTTATGCCTTAGAGAAGAACGGTCCCAAACGGCTCGAATTGTCCTGGAAGATGGGGTGGAAAGACCTCACCGTCAAATTCGATGACCGCGAAATCGGCGTCATCCCCGATCAAAAGGCCCTCAAGGAAGGGCAAGCGTTCTCCCTGCCCGATGGCTCCACGCTCCACGTGCAGCTGATCCAGAAGCTGCACGCCGTCGAGTTGCAAATCCTACGCGATGGCAAGCCCCTGCCCGGCTCCGCCAGCGACCCGGGACAAAAGCACAAGATCGCCTACGGCATCCTCTTCTTCCTGGGCGTGCTCAACACCCTGCTCGGCCTCGCCGCTGCCCTCTTCGAAGTCGAACTCCTGCAAAACATAGGGATCGGCTGGGGGGCAGCCCTCATGGGGCTGATCTGGCTGGTGCTCGGCTTCTTTGTGATGCGGCGTTCCAGCCTGGCGCTCATCATCGCCCTGGTGCTCTACCTCCGCGACAGTCTCGCCACCCTCTACTTCAGCTTCGAGGCGGGCGGCAACCCCACCACCCAACTGATCATCCGCGCGGCCTTTGTCTATGGCCTCTATCAGGGCATCAGCGCGATCCAAGAGCTCAAAGCGGCGGAGGCCCCGCCCGACGCGCTGCTCTGAGCCTCAAGCTATACGCTTTCTCCTGCCGGACGTGAACCCTTCGCGTCCGGCGATTCTTTTCCCCGTAGCCCACCGCTTGGCAAATCCCAAAGTTGTGGCATACTCACAGGGTTGGAGGTAATCTTGGATATCATCGAGATCATGCCGCAGGATAATCGCTACACGGTGCGCGAGGCGCTGCGCCTCAGCGAGGCGTCGCGCGTGTTGCTCGTGCTGCCGTGGGAGATTGAGCGCGGCTGGCAACAGCGGCTCGATTACGAGGTGCTGCGCCGCGAGCTGCAACAACAATCCCGCGACGTCGCCTGGGTGATACACGATCCCGAACGCCGCGCCCTACCCCGCGAGGTCGGCTTCACCGTCTTTCCTTCTGTGGAAGCGGCCAACGCCTATCTCACCCGCCATGAGACCTTCCCCCCGCTGCGAAAACCTGCGGTTCCCTCGCGTCCCCACAAGAACTGGTGGGCCGAGGAGCCGCGTCCCAAACCGCTGCCCCTGCCCAAGCCGCGTCCCTGGTGGTTGCTGCCCTTCCAACTCATCGTCCTGCTGATCGTGCTTATCACCCTAGGCGGCTTCACCTTCCTCACCCTCCCCACCGCAAAAATCACCCTGACGCCTACCGGGACAACCTTCACGCGCATCATCGCCATCTCCGTTGACCCCACCCTCACCGAGATCGATCTGCAACGCAACCTCATCCCTGCCCGCTACATCGGGGGCGAAAGTGAAGCCTACGCCGAAGTGCCGACCACCGGCAGCGGCTACAGCTTCACCGGCTACGCCGAAGGCATGGTCATTTTCACCAATTTGCTAGGGCAGGACTACCGCATCGCCGCCGGGACCATCGTCCGCACCTCCGCCGGCTCCTACCCTGTGCGCTTCCGCACCACCACTGAGGTGATCATCCCCCCCTTCGGACAGGTCGCCGCCCCCGTCATCGCGCTCCAAGAAGGGCCGCTGAGCAACGTCGGCCCCTATCAGATCAACCAGATCGAAGGCGTGGCAGGGCTGGCGGTGCGCGTGACCAATCCCGACGCCACGCGCGGCGCGGAAAGCACCACGGTCGCCCTCGTTGCCGAGGCCGACCGCGAGCGAGCCTGGAGTCTGGCTGCCGCGCGCGTGCTCGATCAGGCCTATGAGGATCTCCAGGTGCTCCTGGAACCGGGCGAATTTCTAGCGCGTGAGTCGCTGAGCATCGAGGCCGTCCCCCGCGCCGCCTACACCCACATCACCGGCGAACGGAGCGAGACGCTCGGCCTGAACCTGCGGCTCCTGGTGCGCGGACGCGCGGTTGACCTCCGCGACGCGCAGGCCGTCGCCTACCACAATCTGGCGGCCCACCTGCCGGCTGGCTACACACTGACCGCAGCGCGCTTCACTTATGGCGAGATCGCTGAGGAGGACGTAGGCCCTGGCATCTTCACCTTCTACGTGACCGCCGAGGGCTACGCCTCTGCCGAAATCAGCATCGCCAGCGTGCGCGAGGCGCTTCAAGGGCGGCCCGTAACCGAGGCCCACGCCTACCTGACGGAAACGCTCCCCCTGGCCCGCGCCCCGGAGATCGTAGTCGAGCCGGCGTGGTATCCGCTGATCCCGCACCTGCCGCTGCGCCTCGAAATTTCCGTCGTGCCGGAGAACTGGTAACACCGCCGCGATGCGCTATCTGGCTCTGGATGTAGGTGAGCGCTACATCGGCGTCGCAGTAAGCGACGCGGGCGGATTGCTGGCCCGTCCCCTCGCCGTCTTCAAGCGCACCTCCCGCGTCCGCGATTTCGTCAAGGTCAAGGCGCTGATCGAGCAACACCACGCCGAGGCGTTGGTCGCTGGATTGCCGCTCAACATGGATGGCACCGAAGGCCCACAAGCCGCCTGGGTCCGCGACTACACCGCCGAGCTGGCCGAGAGGCTGGCGCTGCCGCTGCACCTCTGGGATGAGCGGCTCACCACCGTCACCGCCGCCGAGATCATGCGCGCGCAGGGCAAAGCCCCGGACAAATCCTGGATTGACGCGGTCGCTGCGGCAGTCATCTTGCAAAGCTTCCTCGACGCACAACACCTCTGATTCGCCCCACAACCTCTCTGCCACAAGGATGTGGTATAATTTGCTCCGACAAAATATTGGATGCTGGATCGGTTCGCCGATTCCCTAACTCACCAGCTCGCTAGGCTGTTTGGAGAAAATATAATAATGAAACGATGGCATTTGTGGCTGATCAGCGCCGGTCTGGCGCTGTTGCTGTTGGGCTGCTCGTTGGAGCAGACTTACCTGAGTTTCTACCTGGATGGAAAGACCGAGGAACTCACCACACCAGCCGGCGCCGATGACACACCGGTGACATTCACCGTGATCCAGGGACAAAGTGTGCAACAGATCAGCAATGCGCTGGCGCGCGAGGGGCTGATCACCGACGCGGAGCTCTTCATGCGCTACGTGCAATACCATGGCCTCGACGCGGGTATCCAGGCGGGAACTTATACCCTCAACGCGACGATGACAATCCCGGAGATCGCCCGTACCCTGCAACACGCCCAAGCCGAGGAGCAGCAAGTGACGATCCCTGAAGGGAAGCGCATGGAAGAGGCCGCGGTCTTCATCGCGCAACAGACCAACATCGCAGCCGATGAGTTCCTCCTGCTGGCGCAGCAGGGCTGGCGCAACACCCGCCTGATTGACGACTACCCCTTCCTGGCAACGCTGCCCACCACGGCCACATTGGAGGGCTTTCTCTTCCCTGATACCTACCGGCTGCCAGCGCAGGCCACGGCCTACGATCTGGTTGACCGGATGCTGACCAACTTCGAGACTCAGGTGACGCCGGAGATTCAACAGCGGTTCGCGGATCACGGCATGAGCCTCTACGAGGGGATCACGCTGGCCTCCATCGTGGAACGCGAGGCGGTGCTCGATCACGAGCGCCCGCAGATTTCCGGGGTCTTCCACAACCGGTTGCGAGATGGCTGGTTCCTCGCCTCCTGCCCCACGGTGCAATACGCGCTCGGCTATCGCCCCGACGAGGGGACGTGGTGGAAACGCCAGATCTACTTTAGCGATCTGGAGGTCGCCTCGCCTTACAACACCTACCGCAACCTGGGACTGCCCCCGGCCCCCATCGCCAGCCCCGGCATCGCCTCCATCAACGCGGCGGCGCAACCGGCAGAGACAGATTACTACTTCTTCATGGTGGACTGCACCCGCAACGATGGCGGCCACTTCTTCTCGCGCACCGAGGCGGAGCACCTGTCCCACTTCCAGGCGTGCGGCGGGGTCTACAACACCAATCCGTAATCCCGCAACAAGACCGCGCACCACACACAAAAACCCCGCAGTCGGCTGACTGCGGGGTCTGGTTTACAAACGTGCGCCCGCGTCTCCTACTCCTCCATCGCCGCCGCGACTTCCTGAGCCGCGGCCTGCTCCGCGAAACGCTCGCGCATCTCGGCCATGAGCGACTCCAGCGGGCCGGCCACATCCGCAGCCTGAGCGTACTCGTAGACCTGCAAGGCCGCGGTATAGGCATCGCTGCCGGCGGCGGTGATCGTATCCACGAGCAGCTCCTGCAGCTGCATGATGCCAAAGACGATGGGTTGCAGCGCATCGTAAAGCGCGATGTCGCGGGCCATGCCCTCCACATCGAAGCCTTCCGGCAACGCCTCGGGATGCGCACGGGCGACCTCGACCGCCTTGCGCACGAAGGCCTGGCTGCGCTCGCCCATCTTCGGCAACTCGTGCCGCTCCTCGGCGGAGAGCGCCACCAAGAAATGCAACCGTTCCTCCAGCTTCAAGATGAGATCGAGCACTGCGCGCTGCTCTTCGGGAGCCAACACCGCGTCAATTTTGTTCTGTTGCGCCATCGGTTACTCCTTTCCTGTGTAATCTGGGCTAGATATTAAGGGATGCTACCACTTGTAGTATACAGAAAGGTGAAAAAGTTGTCAACGCCAAAACACTCCAGCTTAAGGCGTGGGCAGCAACCGGGGAACCCGCCGCTCCCAGGTGAGGCCGCCATCGCGGGTGTGATAGAGGCCCGGCGTAGCAAGGCCCGCCAACCAGCCCTCCTCAGCGGAGACGAAGTTCAGCGGCCCGACGACGGGCAATGCGCCCAGCGGTTGCCACGAACGGCCCCCGTCATGGGTCTGCGAGAGGGAAAGCGCCGGTGTCCCCCACGCCCAACCCGTCACCTCGCGCCATTGCACCTCGACACCGGGGCAGGGGAAGATCTCCCATGTTACACCGCCATCGGTCGTCTCGTAGATCCAGGCGGAATCCAGAACTTCCTCGCCATCATATTGCCGACAGCGGATCAGGAGCCGCCCGCTGAGGGGAGAATTGAGGTGCGGATCATGCGCGCTACAGAAAGCGAGCGCTGCATCGTCAGCCAATGGCAACGCTTCCGGCAGAGGCAACGGCTGCGCAGACCAGGTGAAGCCGCCATCGGTGGTCCAATCCACAAAAGCGCCCTCTTGCACACCGCTACAGTCGCGGGTGAGCCAGCCCGTCTGCGCATCGGCGAAGGCCAGCCCGGTCTTGGGGCAAGCCTGCGGCCCACCCGTGTACGGATCGAAGAGGCGCGCCCACGTCGCGCCGCCATCCGTCGTGGCGAAGAGCGCCACGTACTCGTGGTTCATTCCTACCCCCAGATGAACCAGTAGCCATCCCGTTTGCACATCGCGGAAGTAAAGCAAGCGAGGCGCAAAGTGCTCCGCCTCCAATTCATCCACCGGCAAGGGCGCGCTGACGATCCAGCTAACGCCGCCATCCAGCGTGCGCCAGATCAGCAACGGCTGCTGCTCAAGAGCGGTAACGTCGGCGGGGCGAGCAATTACCCACGCGGTCTGTGCATCAACGCTGGCGAGCGCCCAAGGGCCGGCGGGGGGCGGCAGCGGGGAGAGATCACGCCAGGTGTGTCCGCCATCCGTGGTGCGAAGCACGCGCGCATTATCGGCGCTCAAGGCCCAGCCCTGCGTGGCATCGGCCATCGCCAGCGTCTTAAGGATCACCGGCGTCCCCACAAGCATCGGGTTAGGTGTTGCAGTTGGTGAAGGCGACGGGGTTGGCATGGCCGTGGGTAAAGACGAGAGCGTCTCGGTCTGAAGTGGAGCCTGCACAGCCGTGCAGGCCGTCAACAACAGCAATAGCAGCACCAGAGTGGGGTAAAGCCAGCGAACCATAGACACCTCCCGGGAAAGCGGGTTAGGGGGGCGGCGAAACTGTCGGGGTGGGCGTCGGATGCCAGAAGGCCGTGCCCGTCCCTTCACAAGGGTTGTAGTTCCAACCTAAAATCACGCGGAAGTCCACCGCGCTCCCCTCGGTGGGCTGCGCGACCACGTCGCCCGGCTGGAGCTGATAGAGGCGCATCAGCGTAGGGATCGCGGAACCTTTCGGCGATGTGGTAAAGTCAATGACGGTGGTGCGCGCCGTGCCCTGGGTCGGCTCCACAGCAACGACCTCAAAGCCCTCCAAACCCAGCCGGTAGGCCGCGACATGCCCCCAACCGCTGTTACCGTTGCCGTTCCATACCTCCACCACCGGGGGGCGCTGCGCTGCCCGGCTCGTCACTGGCGGCTGGGCCGCTTCCACCATAAAATCGTGGAGATTTTCACGGTTGGGGACGAGCACGTACCCGCCATTGGGGGCCGTCCACGATTGGATCAAATCGTAGCCCCGGATATAGCGACTCTTCACATCGCGCACGTCGAGCCGCGCCGCCACCGAAGCCAGCGAGAGCAACTGCGGCAGTTCGAGATCCGTCTCCACCCAATCCCGATACGCGCCCCAGAGCTCTGGCACGCGCGGAAGCAGATTTTGACTGAGCGCCTGGTGAAACAGCGCCCGGAGCACCTGCTGCTGGCGCCGATGCCGGTCGAAGTCGGAGGTGTTCCACCGCGAGCGCGTGTACCACAGCGCAAATTTCCCATCCAGGTGATGCACACCCGGCTCCAAATCAATGTCCGTCTGACCGATGGGCGATTCGTCGTCAGGATAGGTATCGTGGAAGGGGCACTCAACGACCACATCCACCCCGCCGAGCGCATCCACGATGTTGCGGAACCCATTAAAATCCACCAGCGTGTAGTAGTGAATGGGCAGGCCGAAATTATACTCGATAGTCGCTGCGAGTAAGGCCGGGCCGCCGCCAGGGTAATGCGTCCGTCCGGCGCGGAGATAGGCGGTGTTGATCTTATCGTAGCCCCAGGTGGGAATCCAGGCGTAGAAGTCGCGGGGGATGGAGATCATGCTCACGCCGGGCAGGTCGGGAAAGATCGAGACGATCATCAACACATCGGTGCGGGCCACCTCCTCGCCAGGGCGACGGTCGCTGCCGGCGACCAGGATGTTGAGCGTCCCGGGAGGCTGCTCGATCAGCGGCATAGCCACCGTGTCGGTCACGATCCGCACGCCGCCCCCGCCCGTCAACGTGATCGGCAAGGTCGTGTTGGGGCCATCCGCCTCGTAGATAGGCTCATGCGGGGGCAGAGAAAGCGGCGGTGGTGTGGGCGTCACCGTGGGCGTGACGGTAGGGAGCGGCGTCCGCGTCGCCGTGGGTGAAGAAATCGCCGTGGCTGTCGGCGTGGGGGTATTCGTCCAGGTAGGAATCGCGGTCGGGGTTGTCGTCGCGCGCGTCGCCGTGGGCGGCACCGTCGCCACCGCGATTTGGAGCGGCTCCGGCTGCCAGAAACGCACCACCACAACCACCAACACCACCAGACCGATAAGAATCAGCCATTCAAAAAAACGCACCCACTCTTTCATTACCCTCCCCCACCTGTGCGAAGCCTGCCTCAACCGAGAATCATACCACGCTCGCCCTTAAATGCAATGACAAACCCAAACCGCCACTTGATAGATTCCCGCCTCTGTTGTAGACTTCACCATGTAGAAATAGGTGACGGGTAACGGGTGATGGGGCAGTCCCCATCACCCATTTCCCATCACCCATCACCCTTTCCAAAAGGAGAACAAACATGACGCATACACCCGCAGGCCCGGAACGCGAAGTCACGGCCCGGCGCGCTTTCACGCTCGATGGCGCGCCGATCAGCTACATCGTGACGTTGAGCGCGGTCGTGATGGCGCTTGCCGCCGTCCCACTTTCTGTCGTCATCAGCTCCGGCAAGAGCTTCCCGCTCAGCCAGGGCATCTATCCGCTCGTCGGCTGGCTGCTCGGCCCGGTGGCCGGGGCCGCCGCCAACGGCGTGGGCGCGACGCTCGGCGTGGTGCTGGCCCCGCACACCACCACCCTACCCCTCGCCACCATCACCGGGGCCGCGCTGGGCGGATTGGCCGCGGGCAGCATGGGCGCGAGCGGCCCGCGGCGCCGCTGGGGACTCGGCGTCGGCGTGTTGGGGATCATCGCCTACCTGCTCTACGCCGGGCGCGCCGTCGCCATCAACGGCGCGGAGCCGCTGGCCGTCCTCGCTGGCTCCTTCATCAACTGGAGCGCCCTGCTGCTCTACCTCCTGCCCACCCGCGCCCTCTGCGCCCGCTGGCTGGCCGACCCCAATCTCAAGCGCGTCAGCCTCGGCCTCTTTGGAGGAACCTGGATGGTCGCCGGCCTCACCCACCTCTTCACCGCGACGCTCATCTACCTCAACAGCAACTGGCCCAACGCCGCCTGGTGGGCCTTCGCGCCGTTCGCCCCGTGGGAAAACCTGCTGCGGAGCCTGGTCGGCGCGGCCATCGGGGCGGGCGTCATCGCCGGGCTGCGGCGCATAGGATTGGTGAAGTCTGAACACGCCCGCTACTGAGCCGCTGGTCCGCATCCGCCAGCTCTCCTACCAATACCCGCGCGCCGCGCAGTTTGCCCTGCGCGACATCACGCTGGATATCCGGCGCGGGGAGTTCCTGGGCCTCATCGGGCCGACGGGGGCGGGCAAGACCACGCTCTGCCTCACCCTCAACGGCATCGTGCCCCAGTTCTACGGCGGGCGCTTCTTCGGCAGCGTCACCGTCGCCGGGCTGGATACGCTCGAATACCCCATCCACCGCCTGGCCCAACAGGTCGGCCTCGTCTTCGAGGACCCGGAGACCCAGATTACCGCCACCTCCGTCGCCAACGAGATCGCCTTCCCACTGGAAAACCTGGGCATACCGCGCGCGGAGATTCAGGCCCGCATCCCCATCGCACTGGCCCACGTCGGGCTGACGGGGACCGAAGGCCGCCCTCCCCACGAGCTCTCCGGCGGACAGAAGCAACGGCTTGCCATCGCCGCCGCGCTCGCCATCCAGCCCCAACTGCTCGTCCTCGACGAGCCAACCTCCCAGCTCGATCCGCAAGGCGCACAGGACATCTTCGCCATCCTGCGCGAGCTCAACCGCGAGCAGGGGCTGACCCTCGTCGTCGCCAGCCACGACGCCGAGGCGCTCGCCGAGCACGCCAACCGGCTGCTGCTGCTGGATGCAGGGGCCTGTGTCGCCCTGGAGACGCCGCGCCGCCTCTACGGTCAGGTACCGCTACTGGAACGCCACCAGGTGCGCCCGCCCCAGGTCGCCGCCGCCTTCCACCTGCTGCGCGAGGCGGGTGCGCCCGTCCCTGAGATTCCCGTCACCCTGGCGGCGGGTCTCGCGCAACTGCACACGCTCCGGGCGGCACAGCGTCTGGCCCCGCTCCCCGCGTCGCCGCCCTCATCGCCGCCCGCCGGCCCGCCGCTGATTACCGTCGAGCGCCTCACTCACATCTTCGATGATGGGTTGGTGGCGCTGCGCGACATCAGCCTGACCCTCCACACAGGCGAGTACATCCTCATCGCCGGAGAGAACGGCGCGGGCAAAACCACCCTCGTCAAACACCTCCTGCGGCTGCTCACGCCCACTAGCGGCAGCGTCATCGCCTTCGGGCAGGATACGCGCGCGCTCACCGTGAGCACGCTGGCCCGGCGGATCGGCTACGTGGCGCAGAACCCCAGCCACCAGCTCTTCAACACCACCGTCGCCAACGAGGTTGCCTTCGCGCTCCGCTACCTCGACTACAGCCCGGCGGAGATCGCCGAGCGCGTCGCGGCCAACCTCGCCGCGCTGGGTCTGGCAGCGCACGCGGAGACGCACCCGCTCGCCCTCCCCCAGGGCGACCGCGCCCGTGTGGTCATCGCCGCGATCCTCGCCCTCGAGCCGGAGGTCATCATCTTCGACGAGCCGACCACCGGACAGGATTACCAGGGCGCGCGGGCCATCCTCGACCTGAGCCGCGCGCTCCACGCCACCGGCAAGACCATCGTCGTCATCACCCACCACCTCTACCTGATGCCGGAATACGCCGAGCGGATGATCGTGCTGGGCGAGGGCCGCCTCCTGCTCGATGCGCCGCTCCGTGAGGCCTACCACGCCCTCCCCACCCTGCACACCAGCCACCTGATCCCGCCGCAGATCGTCCAGCTCTCCCGCGATCTCTGCCCGGAGCACACACTGCTCACCCCGGCGGAGCTCGTCGCCTGCCTCACTCAGGAGCCGCCGCCATGCGCCCGTTGACCGTCCAAACCGTCACCCGCGCCTCGTTCTTCACCCGGCTGGACTTCCGCTCCAAGCTCTGGCTGATGGCAGTGCTCACCACGCTGGCCTTCCTCTGGGAGGATCCGCTCCTCAGCGGACTGCTGACGTTGAGCGTTCTCGCGGCCTGTCTGATCGCCGGCGTGCAGCGCGCCTACCTGCGGCTGATCTTCATCGCATTGCTGCCCTTTGCCGCCTTCATGCTGCTCTTGCAAGGCTTCTTCGGCGAGGCCCTGCTCACCACCCGCACCGGCCAGACCGCCTTCACCTCGCTGCTGAGCTTCCCGTCCACCTGGCCCCTGCTGGGACGGCTCACCCTCACCGCCGAGGGGCTGCGCTACGGGCTGGTCATCGTCTGCAAAACGCTCACGATGACGCTTGTCGTGCCGCTCGGCATCTTCACCACCGATGTCAACGCGATGATCGTCAGCCTGGTCAAGCTGGGCATCCCCTACCCGCTGGCCTTTGTCTTCTCCTCGACGCTGCGCTTCTTCCCGCTGCTCCTCCAGGAGGCGCAGAGCATCATCGAGGCGCAACAACTGCGCGGGCTGGAGCTCTCGCGGCTGCCCCCGCTCAAGCGCGCCCGCGTCTACGCCACCATCGCCGTCCCGCTCATCCTGGGGGCGCTGGCGAAGTCGCAGATGCTCGAAATCGTCCTCCAGGCCAAAGCCTTCGGCAGCGCCGAGCGCACCTACCTCCACGACTCCGAGCTCCGCCGCGCCGATTATCTGCTGCTGATCGGCTGCACGGGCCTGCTCATCGCTGCCCTCGTCGGCTACTTCGCCTGGGGGATCGGGCGACTGGGCGGGATATGAGATGCCACCTGTGATCCACAAGCAATCACCGCCGAGAACGAAAATGTAAGACGGGTTGCCAACCTGTCTTACGCTCAGGCTATTTTCTAGGGAGAAAGCTGATATGACCCGTTCCAAAATCTACGCCTACGCCATGCTCGCCGTGTGCGCTTTGAGCGCCGCCCTGCTGCTAAAACCGCCCCCCGCAACCGTGAGCCGCGCCGCAGAGAGCAGCGACATCACCGCGACGCTCACCATTGCGCCCCAGCCCGTCGCCCGCTACGGACTCATCACCGCGACGGCCACCCTGCACAACCCGGACTGGATCGCGCACCCCTTCACGCTCACCTATCAGACCGTGGGCCTCTTCCCGCGCAGCGCCCTGGCTGCCGGGCTGCTCGAGCCGGGGGCGACGTTCACCCACACCTGGCGCGCCACGGCGCTGCTCACGCCCACCGTCGCGGCGACGCTGCGCGTCTGGCAGGGCGACATCGCCTTGCCGGAGCAGACGCAGACCAGCCCCGTCGCCGGGATCGCCCCCACGCGCCCGTTGACGCAGCCCGCCCTCATCACCGGGACGATGGCGCTGACCCCAACCGCCGTCCGGCGCGACCAACCGCTCATCATCACCTACACGGTGCGGAATCTCGATGACCTACAGCCGCGCGATTTCGCTGTCGCCATCACACTGGTCGGCGGCTATCCCACCGAGTTCACCCTCGCCGGTCGCCTGCAACCCGACGAAGCGCGCATCTACACACTGGAAGCGCGCACGACGCACGGAGCCGCCGTCACCGCGACGTTGACCCTCTACAGCGAGGGGTACGCCCAGTTCACCCACCAGCGCACCGCGCCGTTCATCGAACACAAGCTCTTCATACCGCTGCTCATGCGTCAAGCCCTGGGCCCCGCCGCTTTTCACCCCCGCTAATTGGGCTATAATAACTCTTATCTAACCCCTTAAATGGCATGGAGGTTAATGAAACGACTATGAAAATCGAATTTATCCTCAACGACGCCCCCATCAGCGTTGATGTTGATAGCGAATTGCTCCTGGTGGATTTGCTGCGCGACGAGCTGGGCCTCATCGGGGCGAAGCGCGGCTGCGATACCGGCGTTTGCGGGGCGTGCTCCGTGCTGGTGGATGACAAGCTCACCCGCTCGTGTCGCACCCCGGTCGCCAAAATTGCCGGGCGCACCGTCACCACCATCGAGGGCATCCACAGCCCCGACGGCGAGCTGAGCGACCTGCAGGCGGCTTTTCTCGAATTCGGCGCGGTCCAGTGCGGCTTCTGCATTCCCGGCATGGTTCTCGCCGCCGAGGCGCTGCTCCGCCAGAACCCCACCCCCACCCGCGTCGAAATTCGCCGCGCCATCCAGGGCAACCTCTGCCGCTGCACCGGCTATCAACAGATCGTTGACGCCATCGAAGCGACCGCGCGCCGCCGCGCCGGCCTCCCCGCCGATGTCGCCGAAAAAGTCACCCTGCTGGAGTAAAGAGCCATGCAAACCAGACGCTACATTGGAAAAGTAGAAGTTCAGAATGTGGATGGCAGCGACAAAGTCAGCGGGCGCGCCCATTACGTCGCCGACATCCATCTGCCGGGGATGCTGCACGCCCGCATGTTGCCCAGCCCGCATCCCCACGCCCGCATCGCGCGGCTGGATGTGACCCCGGCGCTGGCCGTGCCGGGCGTCCACGCGGCCATCACCCAGGCCGATTTCGTCAACCACGGGCGCTTCGGCTGGCCGGTCAACGACATCTTCATCCTGGCGCACGAGAAGGTGCGCTACATCGGCGATCCCATCGCCGTCGTCGCCGCCGAGACGCCGGAGGCGGCCCAGGCCGGCGTGGAAGCCATCATCCTGGAGCTCGAGCCGCTGCCCATCATCTCCGATCCGGCGCGCGCGCGCGATCCCGATGCGCCGCTCATCCCGCCGGAGCCGCCGCGCGGCGAGGGCAATCTCTGCGAACGCCACATCCTGCGCCACGGCGATCCCGCGCCTCTGCTGGAAACGTGCGCCGTCCTCTTCGAGGAGACCTATCACCTGCCGCACCAGGAGCACGCCTACCTGGAGCCGGAGGCGGCCTTAGCCGTCCCCGAACCCGACGGCGGCGTGACGATTTATTCCAGCAACCAAAGCCCCTTCATCGCCCGCGAAATCGCCGCCAGCACGTTGGGCCTGCCGCTGGAGCAGGTGCGCGTGATCCAACCGCCGGTGGGTGGAGCCTTCGGCGGGAAGGATGAAACGCTCTACCAATGCTCAGCCCAGGTCGCCAAACTCGCCCTGTTGACGGGACGGCCTGTCCGCATCGTCTTCACGCGGACCGAATCCATGCGGACCTCGTACAAACGCCAGGCCGCCGCGTTCCGGCTGCGGCTGGGGGCGGATGCCGAAGGCAACCTCCAGGCGGCGCAGGTCCATATTTTGGCCGATAATGGCGCTTACGGTGCAGGCACCCCGCTGGCGATGTGGCGCGCGACGATGCACGCCGCCGGCGGCTATCGCTACCAGGCCGTCCATGTGGATACGGATGCGGTCTACACCAACAACGGCTACGCGGGCGCTTTTCGAGGCTTCGGCAACACCCAGGCCACCGCCGCCATCGAAATCGCCATTGACGAGCTGGCCCATCGGCTGGACCGCGACCCGCTGGCCTATCGGCTGCAAAATTGTCTCCGCCAGGGCGACCGCACGATGACCGGAGATTTACTGGAAGACGAGGTGGGTCTGGCGGCCTGCCTGGAATGGGTACGCGCGCGCTCAGAGTGGGACCGGCGGCGCGCGGAGTACGCCGCACAACCCGCCGACGCCCCCACGCGCAAAGGGCTGGGCGTCGCCTGCTACTTCCACGGCAGCGGGCTAGGCGGCGAGGGGCTGGACTTCGCGGTAAGCACGCTCACTATCGAAGAGGACAACACCATCACGCTGACCTCCGGCCTCACCGATTTCGGGCAGGGAAGCCGCACCGTCTTCAGCATCATCGCCGCCGAGGTGTTGGGCGTCGCGCTGGAGCGCGTGCGCGTCCTGCGGCCCGACACCCACACCGCCATTGACTCCGGGCCGACGGTCGCCTCGCGGGCCTCGATTGTGGGCGGCAACGCCGTGCGCGTCACCGCGCAAAAGATCGCCCAGCTGCTCGATTTCGCCGCCGCCGACCTGCTCGGCTGCGATCCGAGCCAGCTCGTCCGCGATGGGGAGGCCTACATCGGCCCGACGGAGGAGCCACACACCTTCGAGGAGGTCGTCACGCACGCCCGCCGCCTGGGGCTACAGCTTTCGGCGCGGGGGCGCTGGCAAGCCATCCCCATCGAATGGGACTTCGAGAAGGGGCAGGGGAAGCCCTACTTCGCCTACATCTTCGGCGCGCAGGTCGCCGAGGTGGAGGTCAACCGCAGCACGGGCAAGACCAAAGTAACGCGCATCTGGGCCGCCCACGACGCGGGCACGATCCTCTATCCGCTCGGCGCGTTGGGGCAGATATACGGCGGGATCGCGCAAGGGCTAGGGTATGGCCTCACGGAGAGCTTCCGCTTTGTGGATAGCGTGCCGCAGGCGCTTGATCTCGCCCATTACCGCATCCCCCGCGCACAGGATGTGCCGGAGATCGAGGCGACCTACATCCGCACCCACCTGCGGCAAGGCCCCTTCGGCGCGAAGAATCTGGCGGAGCCGGTGATGATGGCGACCGCGCCGGCCATCGTCAACGCGGTCTTCAATGCGACCGGGGTGCGGTTCCGCACGCTGCCCGTGGACCCGGCGCGGCTTAAGGGCTGAGCGCAGATACATAGCACAGCGGCCAACCTGAGGTGGGTTGGCCGCTGTGCTATGTGCGGACTCACGCGCTGGCGACGCGGACTAACACCGCGTTACAGTGGTTATGCCTCTACAAAATCCGCAAAGACGGTTGGCGCGTGGGGCGCGACGAGCGCGAGCATCTCGCGCGCCAGGGCGCGGATCTCCCACTGGGCCTCCGGGGCCAGGCGCAGGCGGAAGAAGTGCCGCAGTTCGCGGAAGTTCATTGTGAGCACCAGGCGCGTCGCGGCGGCGTTGGGCAAGACGAAGCGAGCGTCCTCCTTGCGGAGGCCCAGGGCACGCAGGGCGGCGTAGGTCTGCTGCACTTGCGCGGCGAAGTCCTCCCAGAGCGCGGCGGCCTCGGGATTGGCGGCGATGTCTGCCGGGAGCGCCCATGCCGGATCGGACATCTCCACGTAACGCTGGCTCTCCTGGCTGTACGAGGCCAGGCGATGGCGCACCAGCTGGTGCGAGCAGGCCCGGCTGATGCCGGAGATCTCGAAGGTGGCGCTGGCGTGTTCGATGATGCTCTCGTGACCGTCGCGCAGGCGCGCGCGAATGAAGGCGGCAGAGTTACCCTGCCCCGCGCTGCGATAGCAGACGCGCCCGGCGTGCTCGATCAATGCCTCCGGCGTCCCATCGCCTTGAAGATAGTGCGTGATGGCAATCAGTTGTACCTGCATAGGCTACCGAATGTGGGGCAGGGCGCTGACGATGAGCTGGGCCGCCGCCTCGACCTCCCACTTGCCGGTGTTGATCAGCAGGTGGTAGAGGAAGGGGTTGTCCCAATCTACCTCGTAGAAATTCTGGAGGTAGGCAGCGCCGGCGGCATCTCTACGGCGGACGATCTTCTCCGCGCGGGCCATGCTCGTGCTCTCATGCACCTTGACCCTCAACGTGCGCGCGCCCAGCGGGGCCACGATGCGCACATGCAGCACCTTCGGCATCTCCCGGAGCACCGCCTGTCCCCCACGCCCCATGATGACCACATTGTCGCGTTCGTAGGCGGCCAACACCGCTTCGCGGACCAGCCCCACGCACTGGGCATCATCCAGCGCTTCGACCTGTAGCGGTTCCCCTTCCTTCGCACCGGGCTTCCGTAAAGCAATGTCGGCAACGGGCTGTTGGGACGTGCCAAAGAGGCGGCGGAAGAAGCCCTGGCGCTGATAGGTATCCTCACACAGACCTTCTGCCGCCTCTGCCGAGAGGCCAATCTCCCCGGCGACCTGAGCGATGAGCGCCTTATCGAAATAGTGATAGCCTAAAATCTCACACACACGTCGGGCCACATCATCACCACCACTGCCATATTGTCGAGAAATCGTGATAACAGCCATCCCTACCTCCCTGTTAGCGTTGTGTATCAAGCGACGGCGCAAGATGAGGCATCTCTGCCGAGCACGCCGCCATCTGTCTACTCACATCTTACCAGACTTTTGGAAGCCCGCCAGCTATTTGTAAATATTGACGATTTTAGCTATAATGATAGAGAAAGCGATGCGGAAAGCAAATTTGATGAGACGCACAAAGACCACCTTCATCAGCTGGATCAGCCTGATTCTGGCCATCCTTACGCTCATTTATGGCGCTTTGATAGGGCTGATGGTGAAGCGCACGCCCAGCGATGGCGCGTCAGGCTACCTGGACGCGACCGGCTATCGGATCAATTTACCCCCTGCCAGCAGCAATTTACTCCGCAATGATGTGGTGTTGGAGATCAACGGCATCCGCGTTGATGCAGCGCCGCTCTATCCCGTCCCCGATGCGTTCACGCGGCTCCCACCCGGTGCGGATACTGCGCTGTATGTGGTAGCGCGTGGTGAGGAGATTGTGACCGTGCAGGTCCCCTGGACACCGCAACCGCTGGAGCGGCTGTTGCCGCAGGTGGGCGGATTTTTACTCTTGGGGATTGCCTTCGTCGCCAGCGCGCTTTTCCTCTTTATCAACCGCGCTCAAGACCCCACTGCGCCGCTGATTGCACTGGGTTTCGCGCTAGAGGGCCTCAATCTGATCAACAACGCCTGGACAGGTGCGGGAGCCAATGTGTTTCTCAGCCGCGCCTGGTTGAGCCATCCTCTCGATTTGCTCAGTCTGGCCCCGGCCTTTGGCGTCATGTTGCACGTCTTCCTGCGCTTCCCTGAGCGTAAGGTGCTCTTCCAGCGCCGGCGGCTTCCCTTCTGGCTGCTACACCTGTTCAATCTGCTGCTTGCGCTCGCCACTATCGTGGGGCTGGGTGGCCCTACGCTCTACGCTGGACGGACGCGCCTCTATGGCGGCCTGGTCTATCCGTGGGTCGGCGTGCAGTTACTGCTGGCGATTGCTTCACTCACGCACACCTATTTCACTTCGCGCAAGCCGGGCGTGCGCAACCAGATTCGCTGGCTGGTCTGGGGGTTGATTACCGGCTCGCTTCCCTGGCTGGTGCTCTACAATCTGCCGCAAATTTTCCAGTCCCCGCCACTGATTCCGCTCTGGCTGGCCTCCTTCCCCACCCTGCTGATTCCACTCTCGTTTATCTTCTCTGTTACCCGGCGCGGCCTGATGTTGGTTGATCCGGTCATCAATCGCAGCATCGTCTACGCGACCATCATCCTTTTGATGGCTGTGGTCTATTTCATCAGCGCGCCCTGGATTGATGCGCTATTGATCTCAGTCTTGGGGACTACCGACCCCCGCACGCACACCCTGCTCATCATCCTGGTGGTCGCGTTTAGCGCGGCCTATCTGCGCAAGTACGTCCAGGGCTGGGTTGACCGGCTCTTTTTCAAGCAACACCTCGACTTCGAAACGGGTTTGCACGAAATCGGCGAGCAGCTCTCGGTCATTCTGGATAGCCAGAGCCTGCAACGGCTTCTTGAGGTAGAGATCCCCAACCGGTTGCGGATTACGCAGGCCCACCTGCTCCTGCAACAGCCGGATGGCGCTCTGCACACCGCCAGGGAATCACAGCCCCTTACAATTCCGACTGGAGATCCGTTGTTGGCCCAGCTCAGCGCCCAGGATTCCCCCGTGGTGTTGGCGCAAACGGATGCGACGACACGAGCAGCAGAAGGCTGGGCATTGGCGCTGCCGCTTCACAGCGGCGGACGATTGATCGGGGCCTATCTAATGGGCGCACGACGCAGCGGCGATCTCTACACGCCCCAGGAGCTCAACACATTGACGATGGTTGGCCGCCAGCTTGCCGCCACGCTGGAAAACATCCAGCTCTATCAGGAGATCAAACGCTACAACGAGAATCTGGAGGCGCTGGTGGCTGAACGCACGCAGGCCCTGGCGCAGGAACGCGACCAGCTGAACGTGATCCTGGATAACATTGTGGATGGGCTGCTGGTGACGACGCCGACGCAAGAGGTCATCCTGGCAAATCCTGCCTTCAGCGCGCTCACCGGTCAGCCGCTCCCCAGCGCGCCGGGGCTACCGCTGGCTAAACTGCTCCCGGAGCTGATCGAGACGCAGATTCTCGAATGGGCGGTCGAGAACCCTGGTGAGGTCTACTACGCTAACTTCACGCTTCACGAGCGGGTGCTCCACGCGGCGGCGACCGCGTTGGAGAAGGCCCCGGCCATCGTGACCGTGCTGCGCGACATCACGCACGAGATCCAGGCCGACCGCATGAAGACAGAGTTCATCACCACCATCGCCCACGAGCTGCGCACCCCGCTCACCTCCGTGCTCGGTTTCACCAAGTTGATTGATAAGCTCTTCGAGCGCGATGTGCTGCCACATCTGGCCCCAGACGAGCAGCAGGCGCGCTGCGCCGTGGCCCGCATCCGCGACAATCTCGACATCATCCTGAGCGAGGGGGATCGCCTCACGCGCTTGATCAACAACGTGCTGGATGTTTCGCGCATGGAGAGCGGTGAGATCGAGTGGAATGATACGTTGATTGATTGGCAATTCCTGGTCGAGAAGGTGGTCAAAGCGCAGCGCCTGTTGATTGATAAAAAGGGGCTGACGTTGCATGTTGCTGTACCGCCAACGCTCCCCCAGGTCTACGCTGACCCTCAGCGCATCCTTCAGTTGCTCACCAATCTGTTCTCCAACGCCGTAAAGTACACCGAAAAGGGTGAGATTCGCCTCACCTTGCGCAGCCTGGCACCCGGCGCGCGCCTCCGCGAGTGGCAAGTCCCGGCCACGGGCGGGGTGGAGATTGTCATACGCGATACCGGCAGCGGCATCGCGCCCGATCTCATCCCCCGGATCTTCCAACGCTACCAACGGGTCTCACTGAGCGCCATGCGCGCGCAAGTGCGCGGCACGGGCTTGGGGCTGGTCATCTGCCGCGAAATCGTGACCCATTACGACGGCGTCATCTGGGTCGAATCCACCCCCGGCGAGGGGACGCGCATCACCTGCGCGCTGCCGGCCCACGCTTAAGAGACGTCAGCCCTCTTAAATTTCGCCGAATCTTTTGTGCCTCTCTGATACCACGCGCCCTGCACTCGCAATCAATGGTATAATGCGGGGACTGCTGCGGCTTACTCCCATCCCTACCTACACTTCCCTGCCGCGTGCGACACAGAACGTACGACGAGCAATATCGAGGAAAAAAGATGACGAGAGAGGACTATATCACTTTACCGGCGACCGCTCCGGCCCTTGCGGGGACAATCTTGAAGCCTACCACGCGCGGCGAGCACATCGCCTACTGGATCTCCCAGCTGGGCAGCCCGCCGGTCATGGGACTGCTCGCGCTGGTGCTCACCGCGGTGACGCTCTGCCTGCCACGCATCTGGCTGTGGAGCCTGATGTACGTCGCGCTGGCGATGGGCATCCCCCTGCTCTATATCTTCTGGCGGGTGCGGAAGGGCAAGATCACCGATATGGATATCCAATTGCGCGAGCAACGCACCGGCCCCTTCCTCGTTACCATCCTGGCGGTGACGCTGGCCGCCGCGATTCTGCGGGTGGGCCACGCCCCAGATCCCCTGGTGCTGATGGCTTACGCCTCGCTGGTGCAACTCTGCGCGATCTTTCTCATCACCCTGCGCTGGAAGATCAGCGTCCACACCTCCACCGCCGCTGGCATCAGCGTGTTGATGCTCCGCGTCGTCGGGGCGGCAGCGGTTCCACTGGCGATCACCGTGCCACTCATCGCCTGGTCGCGCGTCAAGCTCGGACGTCACACGCTGGGCCAGACCATCGCCGGGACCGCGCTGGGGATCGGCGTTTTCCTGACCGCCGTACTCATCAGTACGTTGATCTAATAGACGAGTTCAAAGCGTTGGCAGTAACGCGCGTTAAGCTACTGTCTCGATATCCAAATCAACCACGAAGTAGATGAGTTCCAGGTGCAAGCGCCGCTCCGCTTCGGCGTATCCGGGCGTGGCCCAGGTGAAGGGCGTGAAGATGTAATCGTGCTTCTCGCCGGAGATGTCCGCATCGGTAATCATCGCTGAGGAGCTGATGGAAAGCGCCACCTCCGGGGGCACGCGCACCTTCACATCGCCCACAAAGCCGCGCAACCGCAACGTCGTGTCACCAACGGGCAAGGTCGCCGCGCGCAAATCCAGGCGCGTGTCGCCCACCCCCAACCAGTACGGAGATTCAGGAGATTGCCACGCATCGGAGCGATCCACATCGCCCAACAGGCTGATGTGATCCAGCGGCGGCTGCGCCACCAGCAGCCACGCCCCACCGCCAACAAGAGCGTCGGTCAGCAGAGCGCGCCGAAGTCAATGCCCGTCAAGCCACTGATCAGCGCCAAGATGCCCAGTGCAATCAACACACTACCCAGCCATAATTGCAAACGTTTCATCCACTCACCTCCCAGACTTATATCTCAGCGCGGCAGCTCCCCCGCCACCGGGCGATCCTCGATGCCCAGATAGCGCTCGATGGCCTGCTCGATGTACAGCCCCTGCTGAGGCTCGCGCAAGCCGCCCACCAGCTTCTGCTTCTTGCCATCCGTTGTGATCAGATAGACCTCGTAGGAATACCGCGTACCGCTATCGGAACTATTGACCCGCTCCTGTGTGTAGAGCTGGGTGATGTCGGCCACGGGAATCTGTTTGTTGCCCGTCCACGGCAGGGGGGCATGTTGAATCGCCAGCCAACCCAGGTCTACTGAGAGGGTCGTGTGATTGAGAAATCCGGCCAGCGGTAATAGGCGATACCAATCCCTATTGCCGTGTGCAACAGCCCAAAGAGTGACATGAAGATCGCGCCCGAAGCCAGGGAAATCCCGTGCCAGAAGATCATAAAGCCGTTCCAGAGAATAGCGAAGAAGAGCATGAAAAAGAGGGTCGGTGTGAACCACGAATAGGTGAGCAACAGCTTGCCCCCCTCCTCATAGACCCGCATACGTTCCGGCAACGGAACCGGCCCGCGCTCTGTTCCACTTCGCCCTGCTACAGTCGCCACTGAAGGCGGATCGCTTTTCTGTAGGCCAAACACTGTGCCGCAATGCGCGCAACGCGCCAGCCCCAGCTCCCAGGAGAGATCGTCGCCAGCGATGGGCGCGCCGCAACGATTGCACGTCAGCTCCCGCAGCTCCATCTCACACCCCCTGCACGCGCTATTGCGGGGCCGCCAACAGGAGATACCCCACCGCCGCGCCGATCAGACACAAAAGCAGCAAGAGCAAGATCAGCACGCTCACGGCCTTTTTCACCAGTTTGAGCGCAACGCTCAAGACGATCAGTCCCAGCAACACCACCGGGATCAGATACCACCACCAAGAAAGCTCCTGCATACGCGCTGACCTCCCGTATCAACTACCAGCAACAGGCTGATCGGATGGGCCTAGCGGCAATACGAAGGCAAAACGACTACCCTCACCCAGCCGACTTTCGACCCAGATGTCGCCGCCGTGGTGAGCGATGATCTCGCGGCAAATAGCCAGCCCCAGCCCTGCCCCAGAACGGCGCGTCCCGGCAGTCGGATCGCCCACTTGACGGAAGCGCTCGAAGACCCCTGGGAGCTCCTCCTCGGCGATCCCCACCCCGTTATCCGTCACGGTGACGGCGAGCAACGGCGCTTTGGCTGGCAGATAACCGTTGTTGGGCGGGTAACGCACGCCAAAGGGCCGCAACGTCTCGCCCGGATTCAGCCGCCAGGCGCGCACCTCAATGCCGCCGTGGTCGGTGAATTTGATCGCATTGGCGAGCAGGTTATAGACCACCTGCACCAGGCGGTCGTGATCCGCCCGTGGCAGGCGCAACCCTTCCTCTACGTGCGCCGAGACCTCGCCGCCGATTTCGACCGCCAACGCCTGCACGCCCTGAAGCGCCTGTGCAATCACCGCCTCTACCGCAACCTCGTCAAATTCCCATTCGATGCGCCCTGCCTCCATTTTGGAGATGTCGAGTACGTTGTTGATCAAACGGGTCAGCCGGTCGCCTTCTATAATGATGATGTCGAGGTTATCGCTGATGCGCTTCGCCGCCCGCGCTATCTGCGGATAGCCGGTAGGCAGCTCCGCAATCACCTGCTGCTCGAGCTGCTTGCGGATCAGCTTGGTGAAGCCCAACACCGAGGTCAACGGGGCGCGGAGCTCGTGCGAGACCATCGAGACAAATTCCGTTTTCATCCGGTCCACTTCGTGCTGATGGGTCACATCGCGCAAGACCAGGACCGTGCCCGTGCGCTGCTGCCCGCTGGTGAGCACGCCCACCGAAGCGCGCAATATCCGTCCATCCGGCAAGGGGGCCTCGGCGGAATAGAGCTGAGTGGGATCGGCCAGGGCTTTGGCGATGATCGCATGGAGGCCAGGGCTAGGCAGCACGCGCGGCAACGGGCGTCCGATCAACTCGCCGGCGGAGGGGGTGAGCAACCGGGCGAAGGCGGGGTTGACCATCAGGATGCGCTGGTTGGCATCCGTCACCACCAGGCCATCGGCGATACTGTGCAGCACCAGGTTGAGCGTGTCGTGTTGCTCGGCCAAATCCGCGTAGGCACCTTCCAGCTCTTGGGTGCGCACCCGCACCAGCTCCTCCAATCCCTGACTGTAACTCGCCACCGCCTTATAGAGCCGGGCATTCTCCACCGAGACTGCGGCCTGTTGCCCCAATACGGTGAGCAGGCGCAGCTCATTGCGGCTGAAGGGGATGCCGGAGCGTTTGGGGCCGAGGTTATAGATGCCCACCAACTGCTGCTCCACAATCAGCGGGATACTCAACGCCACGCGGCGCTCGTTCAGCCAGGCGCGCACCTCGCTCGGCACGACGAACCGTCCGGGGCGCGAGAGGTCCACCGCGCGCCCCCAGGCCCGCAGCTCCTGCACCAGCGGATGCGAGGCCGCAATCGCGCCCTCCTCCGGGCCGCGCGCGTCAACGAGCGCCAATTCATCCTGATCAAGCACTAGCAGCGAGGCCGATTCAATCTGCAACCGGGCGGGAATCTCCGCAGTGAGCAGGGGGAGCAGGCGTTCAGGCACAATGTTAGTGGCGAGCTGCGTGATGAGTTCCGGTAGGAGCTGGTCGTAATCGAAGCGGGAGCGATAGAAGGCACGGTTCACGCCACGCTGCACAGCGCGGCGCAGCGGCGTGAAGGCCGTCACCGCCCCCAACGTCGCCACAAAGATCGCAAAGCCACTCGCATCCGCGGATAAAACCCGCGTCGCCATGACCATCACTCCATGCAACAGCAAGACATAGAGGCCGCCGAGCAGCACCATCACCGTCACGTAGACCAGGCTGCGATTGATCAACAGATCCACATCCCAGAGGCGATAGCGCAGGATTGAAATCCCAATCGTGATCGGGATCATCAACATGGCGAGGTAGTAAATTGGATGGCTGTCCAGCGCCTCCAGCAACGCGAAGAAGGTCAATTGCTCCAACGCAGGCACATAGCTGGGCAAATCGGAGATGAAGTAACCGGCAAGCGCAATCAGCAGCCCATAGAGCACCCACTTGGTCTGTTGGCGCTGCGTCGGCGTGGAGATGTGCAGGTAACGATACACCTGCGCCGCCAGCCCGCTGCCGTACCAGAGCAACAGCGCGATGAACTCCCAGACCCCCGGCCACTGCCAGGGGCTAAAGAAGGCGCGCGGGAAGAGATGCCAGGCGAAGGTCCAGACGAAAAAGGTAATCCCGGCCCAATGCGTCCAACGGGGCACCAAGCGACCATCGGGGAAGGTGTAGGTGAAGAACAGAATCGAGACCGCGCCAACCGTATCCACCACCACCCAGAGCGGGCGAATCCGAGCAAGATACGAAGGCTCAGAGAGGTAGGCCCCGAAGGTGATCAACGTCAGCGAGACCATCAACGTGAGCACATCATCGGACTTGCGCCAGAAGATGATGGCCCCGACAGCGGTGAAGACCGCCATGAAGCCAATCTGCAACGCCACGTTGTAGCCGAGGTAGCCTTGCGAAGAGATGCCTAACTGCTCCAACAATGGCTGGCGCGCGGCGAATCCCTCGCTCAATTTGGCGCGATAGGGGGCCAATCCCGCCGCAAAGAGCGTCAGCGTCAACAACACCAGCGTCGCCCAGAGCGCCCGCGCCAGTGCAAGCTGTAAGCCATGCAGCCGGGTTGTCGCAGGCAATAGTTCTGGTCGCTCAGAGTTCATCACCGCCATCGTCTTTACACCTCCCCCCGCCTCTCCATAAGTGTAAACCATTCTGGCAAATGGGCAACTTCAACGAAGAGATGGGTATCTCGGCCAGATGCGCCGCCTCTTCTACGTAGCGCGAACTATTTCTGAGAAGTCCTCATGTTCCTCCGGTACACCACCGAGGATGAAAATGTAGGCCAGGTTGCCAACCTGTCTTACGCTCAGGCTATTTTCTAGGGAGACAAGTGGGTGCGCTAGGTTGTCGTCAAGCAAAAAAGAGCGGCTGTGAGTTCACAAGGGCGGGGAGTGACCCCGTTTTTACAAATTAACTTGTGATAAAAACAATTTACAAGCCTTAAATTCAATGTACGTTGTATACATTCAAGTTACAGGTTCTAAATCCAAGTTACAGCTTTTATATTCAAGTTACATTGCGTAAATTCAAGTTACGGCTTCTAAATTCAAGTTACATTGCGTACATTCAAGTTACAACTTGTAAACTCAAGTTAGCCGGTGTAAATTCAATGTAGGCCAGGTTGCCAACCTGTCTTACGCTCAGGCTACTTTGTTTTTGCTGATGTGCAGATTTTTAGATTTGCTGAGGAGTCATCATGTTCCTCCGGTACACCACCGAGGATGAAAATGTAGGACAGGTTGCCAACCTGTCTTACGCTCAGGCTATTTTCTAGGGAGACACCGGTGCTGGCGCACACCATCCAGCACGAAAATGCTTATCAACAGATTGAGCGGATTTAGCAGATTTTTGTTTGGCTATTCGCCATTCACCATTCGCAGATTCGCTATTTTTGAAGGAGTCATCATGTTCCTCCGGTACACCACCGAGGATGAAAATGTAGGACAGGTTGCCAACCTGTCTTACGCTCAGGCTATTTTCTAGGGAGACACCGGTGCTGGCGCACACCATCCAGCACGAAAATGCTTATCAACAGATTGAGCGGATTTAGCAGATTTTTGTTTGGCTATTCGCCATTCACCATTCGCAGATTCGCTATTTTTGAAGGAGTGAGGCATGGGCTGGACTAAATTGAGCCGTTGGGAAAAGGGATTATATCTCGTCATTCTGGTGCTGGCGATCTTCTCGCGCTTCTACATCCTGGGCGACCGGGTGATGAGCCACGATGAGAGCCTGCACACTAAATACTCCTGGTATCTCTACGCCGGGCAGGGGTATCAGCACAACCCGATGATGCACGGCCCGTTCCTCTTCCATGCGACGGCGCTCAACTACTTCCTCTTCGGCGTGAACGATTTTGCCGCGCGCATCTTTCCCGCGCTGGTCGGTGTCCTGCTGGTGCTGAGTCCTGTGCTCTTCCGGCGCTGGCTCGGCAAGATCGGGACGGCGGTAGCGGCGACCTTGCTGCTGCTCTCCCCATCCATCTCGTACTACTCCCGTTACGTCCGCCACGATGCCTTCAACATGCTCACGGCAGTCCTGCTGATATGGGCGATTTTCTACTATCTGCAGGAGGGCAAAGCCCGCTGGCTGTACATCTTGGCGGCCAGCTTCGCGCTACTCTACACCACCAAAGAGACCTCGTACATCTACACCGCGATCTTCGGCCTGTTGCTCTGTGCGCCCTTCGCCTGGCGGATTTTAGTGGGCGCGTGGGAACGACCGGAGCTGTACGGCTTCTTCCTGCTGGCGCTGGCCCTGCTCATCGTAGCGGCGGCGATCTTCGGCTACGCCTTTGTCGGCGCTGAGTATCAGGAAACGGCATTGGATGAACAGGGCACCAACGTCGCCCATGTGGTCTTGCCGCTCTGGGGGCGGATTGCGGCGCTGGCGATGCTGCTGACGTTGCTGGCGCTGGGCGGCCTGGTCTTCTTCGGCGTGGGCGAGCAGCTGCTCCGCCAGTGGCGCAGCTTTGACCTGCTGATGGTGCTAGGCACGCTGACCCTGCCCTTGAGCGCGGCGCTCTTCGCCCGGCTCGCCGGCGTGAATATGTTGGCGCTCTACGATGCGCTGATGGGGGGCGATTTCTCCGCGTTGCTGGCAGCCGATCTCGTCATCACCCTGGTAGTTGTGCTGGTGCTGCTGCTGGCTTCGATCTTTCTTGGCTTGTGGTGGGATATGCGCCGTTGGCCGGTGGTCGCCATCGTCCACTACGCGATCTTCACCGTCTTCTACACCACCTTCTTCACCAACGCCATCGGCTTCCTCAGCGGGTTGCTCGCGGCGCTGGCCTATTGGATGGCGCAACATGGTGTGCAGCGCGGCGGACAGCCTGGCTACTACTACCAGTTGCTCATGCCGCTCTACGAGTATTTGCCCCTCCTGCTGTCGCTCCTGGGCGCTGGCGGGGCTGTGATGGTGGGGGCCTCCCGGCTCTTCCGCCAGCCGGACGCCGCCGAGCGTGAGCCGCAGCCGGTGCGCCCCTCCTGCGATCTGTGGGTCTACTTCCCGCTCTTCATGCTGGGCTGGACGCTCGCCTCCTGGATCGGCTACAGCTACGCCGGCGAGAAGATGCCCTGGCTGCTCGTTCACATCGCGCTGCCGAGCATCTTCCTGGCGGGGTGGGGCGTGGATCGCGCCCTGGTGGGCCTTTCGGCGGAGGATTGGGGGAAGCGGCGCGGCTGGGTGATCCCGGTCATCCTGCCGTTGCTCCTGGTGGCGCTGCTCGTCCTGGCGAGTGGCTTGGGCGGTGTGACGCGGGGCGCGGTCACGACCGCCGGCCCGCTATTGGAGACGCTGGCGCAGTGGGGCAACGTCTTTGGCGCGCTCTTCGGCCTGGCGGCGGCGATTGCGGCGCTCTTCTGGGCATTCCAGGCGCTCAACTGGCGCGCTGCCGTGCAGCTGACCCTCGTCACCGTGATGGCGCTGTTGGGGCTGCTGACCGTGCGCACGATGGTGATGTTCAACTTCATCACCTATGACCTGGCGACCGAATTTCTCGTCTATGCCCACGGCGCGCCGGGCGTCAAGATCGCCCTGGAGCAGATCGAGGAGATCTCGTGGCGCACCACAGGAACCGCGCGCGAGGTTGCCGTCGCCTACAGCGAGGATGGCTCCTGGCCGATGGCCTGGTACATGGTGGATTATCCCAACGCCTACTTCTACAGTAGAACGCCCGATCCTAACCAGTTGCGCAATTGCCCGGTGATCATCGCAGGCGCGCAACAGTACAGCGCGGTGGATCAGGTGCTAGGGGATGATTACATCTACTTCGAGTACACCTACCTCTGGTGGCCCATCCAGGACTACTTCGGGCTGGATAGCGCGCGGGTGCGCTATGCGCTCACCGATCCCGCCATGCGCGCGGCGCTGTGGGACATCTTCTGGCAGCGCGACTACACGCGCTACGCGACGGCGATGACGCGCAGCTTCCGCGCCGCAGTCTTGCGCGGCCTGCGGGCGCTCGAAACCTATGGCGGTTACTTCCCCCAGGTGACGGCCCAGCAGATCTCCCTGGAAGCCTGGCCGTTGCGCAAGGATTTCCGGCTCTACGTCCGCCGCGATCTCGCCTACGAGGTCTGGGGCTATCGCCTGGGGATGACCGACCCCGCCGCCGAGAGCGACCGGGGCGTGGTAGGCGCGGCTGATCCCTACGCGCAGGGCGCGACGCTGCTGCGGCAGGTGGGCGTGCTCAACCTGGAAGATGCCGTCCCGCGCGCGGTCGCCATCGCCCCCGACGGCACGCTCTACGTCACCGATACCGGCGGGCATCGCATCTGGCATCTCACCGAACAGGGCGCGGTGCTGGATGTGTGGGGCGGCTTCGGGAGCACGCCGGGGCTGTTCATCGAACCCTGGGGGGTCGCCGTGGATGCCGAGGGGGACGTCTACGTGGCCGACACCTGGAACCATCGCGTGCAGAAGTTCGATGCGCAGGGCGAGTTCGTCTTGAGCTGGGGGACGCTGGGCCAATCGCTCGATGGGATCGAATTGCCGGGCGCTTTCTACGGGCCACGGGGCATCGCGGTCGGCCCGGAGGGGAATCTCTACGTGGCCGATACCGGCAACAAGCGCATCCAGGTTTTCACGCCGGAGGGCGAATTTGTGCGGCAGCTCGGCGCGCCCGGTTGGGATTTGGGGCAATTCGATGAGCCGGTGGGCGTGACGATCTCCGCAACGGGCGAGATACTGGTGGCCGACGCCTGGAATCAGCGCGTGCAGGTGCTCGCGCCGGAGGGCGTCGCCCTGCGCCAGTGGCCTGTCCCCGTGTGGGACGCCGCCCATCCCGAAATGAAGCCCTACGTGGCGACCGACGTAGCGGGCAACGTCTACGTGACCGATCCGCTCAATGCGCGGGTGCTGGCCTTCAACTCACAGGGCGATTTCCTTTGGTCGGTGGGGCAGCTCAGTAGCATGGGGGTCCCACTCAGCTTCCCCCAGGCGGTGGCCGTCTCCGCCGATCAAATCCTGTACGTGACCGACGCCTATGCTGGCCGTATCGTCGCCTATGAGTTGCCCTGACGGGATGCGTTGCTCGGATCACGCAGTACGTTTTAGAGCATGATTTGCAGATTTTTAGACTTTCGAGGCAACAGTGAACCTGTTTGAAGTTTTCCCACAATTGCACCAACACGCGCCGCCCCAATTGCAGGAGCGCGTGATCCGGCTCATTGGACTTTCGGCGCTGCCCTACGACGCCGAGGCCTGGTACTTCCGCATCAGCGCGCCGAAGTTCTGGGCGCGCGCCGACGGGCAACTGCGCATCGGCGTGGATGGCGCGCAGTGTCGCCCCCAGCCTGATTTGCCGCCGCTTCAGCTGCTCTCCAACCACCTGCGCCGCGAATGGCGGGCGCGCTCGGCCTATTTCCCCGCCGGCCAGGCCTATCTGCTCGAGGCTGAAGCGCTCACCTCGCTACCGGGGGCCACGCTGCTCGAGCCGACCACACCCTTCCTGTTGATTCTGACCCCGCCTCGGCTTGGCGGTGGGGAGGAGATCCCCGACGCCCTGGCGCAGGCCAGCTACCTGATGCCCGTGACGCGCGCCCCGCGTGCCGACCGGTTGCCGGGCCTCCTGCGAATCGCGCGCGCCGGGCTGGAGCCTTTCCTGGCGCAGGAGCAATGGTCGGCGGCGGAGCTCCGCGCGCAACCCTGGGCGCGGCTGGAACTCTCCCTCGCCCTGCCGCAACAGGCGGCCCTGCGGCCCATCCTGGCGCTGCGCAGCTTGCAGCAGTTGTATGCGACCGGAGAGCTGACCCTTTCACTTGATGCACAGCAGGAGGATGCCTGACGATGGCGAACAAAATCACATTGGCGCGAATTCCGTTTTTGGCGTTGATCATCTTGTTGCTATATACCGACTCGGCCACGACCCGGCTCGTGGCTGCGCCATTGATCCTGCTTTTGATTCTCATGGATACGCTGGATGGCTATCTGGCGCGTTCGCGGGGTGAGGCAAGTCTCCTGGGCAGCGTGCTCGACATCGCCGCCGACCGCACGGTGGAATACGTGTTGTGGGTCGTCTTCGCGCACCTGGGCCTCATCCCTATCTACTTCCCCCTGCTGGTGATCGTGCGAGGGACCTTTGTGGATACCATCCGCTCGGTGGCGCCCGCCAGGGGCATCACCCCCTTCAAGCTGATGCGCACCGACCTGGGGCGCTTCCTGGTCGGCTCGCCGTGGATGCGCACCACCTACGGCGTCGCCAAGGCAACCGCCTTCATCCTGCTGGCGCTGGGATGGGGCCTGCACACCGCCGGTCACAGCTGGGCAGATGGCGTCGCGTTGGCGGCGCAGATCGTCGCGTGGGTGGCGCTCGTCATCTGCGTGGTGCGCGGCCTGCCGGTGCTCATCGAAGCCCCCAAAGTGCTGCGCGAATCGGAGACGGCTTAGGGAGCTGTACATATGAACGCGAAGGAATTCTTTACCAAAGGGTGGCCCACCCGGCTGGGATTTTACATGGGCAAGTATTTGCCCCGCCACGGCGGGATGCTTGGAGCGGGGATTGCAGCGCGCACACTCGTCACGCTCAAGCCCGACATCTATCACGCCGTGCGCGACAATCAACGGCAGGTGCTCGGCCCTGACGTGACCGCTGCGGAGCTGCATCGCGCGACCTATTACGTCCTACGGGGCGCCGCACGCAACTACTACGAGATGTTTCACAATATCGGACGGGGGAGGGTCAACGTCGAGAACTTCCATCCGCCCGTCCGCCTTCTGCCAGAAGCCGAAGCTAACATCCGGGCGGCGTTGGAGACGGGTCGCGGACTCTTGTTGTTGGGCTGTCACATGTCGAATTTCGATATGTCCGGTATGGCGTTCTCCCAGTATGCGCCCTCTCCCGTGCTGGTGCTCGCCCTGGCCGATCCGCCCCCTGGGTTTGAGCTCTTCAATGAATTGCGGCGGAAGGGGGGCGCGCACATCATGCCGATCTCTCCCCGCTCGCTGCGTGAGGCGCTGGTGATCTTGCGCGAAGGCGGCCTGGTGCTCACCGGTATTGATCGTCCGGTAGCGGCAGAAGGGCCGCCGGTCGAGTTCTTCGGCGCGCCGTCCGCGCTGCCTTCCGGCTATGTCCGCATTCCGCTAAAGACTAATTCCCTGGTGTGTACGCTGTGCACGTACTACGAGGAAGGCGAGTATCACATCCACATCAATCCGCCGCTGGAGATGGAGTACACCGGCGACCGCGACCTCGATGTGACCCACAATCTTCGCCGTATCCTGGCAGAGATCGAGGCCTTCATCCGGCGTGAGCCGCAACAGTGGATGATGTTCGTGCGAGTCTGGCCCGAGCTCTCACAAAATACCCCGTAGCCCCTCACACAGATTGCGACAAAATTTCGCTATGGCGGAGGATAGTCGCTGTGTGTTATAATAGCGCCATCTGAACTCAGGAGAACCTATGCCCAGACTCAAACAACTCAGCCTGCAAGGCTTTAAATCCTTCGCCGACACCACCGATTTTATCTTCCCCACCGGCATCACCGCCATCATCGGGCCGAACGGCAGTGGCAAGAGCAACGTCGCCGACGCCATCCGCTGGGTGTTGGGTGAGCAACGGCTGCGCTCGCTGCGCGGACGCTCCAGTGAGGATATGATCTTCACCGGCAGCAAGCGCCGCGCGCGCGCAGGTATGTCGCGGGTCGCGTTGACCTTCGATAACACCGATGGCTGGCTCCCGGTGGATTTTACCGAAGTCACCATCGAGCGCCGCGCCTATCGCTCCGGCGATAGCGAATACCTGCTCAACGGCAGCCGCGTTCGGCTGATGGATTTGCGCGATCTCATGGATCGGGCCGGATTGGGGCGCGACGCCTACCTCTTCATCGGCCAGGGGCTGGTGGATCAGGTGCTCTCGCTGCGCCCACAGGAACGGCTGGCGCTCTTCGAGCAGGCCGCGGGCATCGCGCCCTATCGCAACCGCCGTGAGGAGACGCTCAAGCGCCTGGAGGAGACCCATCGCAACATGGAGCGGGTGCAGGACATCGTGGGGGAGATCGAACCCCGCCTGCGCCGCCTGGAGCGCCAGGCCGCCCGCGCCGAGCAGCACGCGCAACTCTCCAAGGAATTGCAGGAGACGCTGCGCATCTGGTATGGCTACCGTTGGGGCCGCGCCCTGGCCGATCTCGAACAGGCCCGGCAGCGGTTGACCTACTACGAAGGCCGCGTGTTGCAACGTCTGGAGGCCGTCGAGGGGGTGGAGCAGGGCATTGCGACGCTGCGCCGCCAGATGGCGGAGCTCCGGGGGCAGCTGACCGAGCTGCACCGCGAGAGCAGCCATCGCCACGCGGATGCGGAGGCGCTCCAGCGGGAGCTGGCCGTCGCGCGCGAACGGCGGCGACAGTTGCAGGAGCGCCGCGAGGAGACCCGCGCCAACCTCATTCCCTTGCAAACCGCGCTCGAGGCGGGGCAGGCGGAGCTGGCTGGCTTGCAGGCCGTCCTGGAGGAGGCCGGCGCGCAGCTCGAGGCGGCGCGCGCGGAGCTCGTGGCCGCTTCCGAGGCGCATCAGGCGGTCGAAACGCGCCGCCATCAATTGCTGGCGCAGCAGAGCGCGGCGCAGGCAGCGGCGCTGGAAAATCGCCACAAGCTTGCCGACCGGCAGAGCCGGCGCGAGCAGGCCCAGGAGCGTCTGCAACATCTGGCGGAGCGCGTGCAGCAGCTCGAAGCGGCGCTGGCTGAGGCGACCGACCGCCGCCGCCAGCAACAAGAGACGGTCGAAGCGGCGCGGCGCGCTGTCGAGACAGCAACAGAGGCGTTTGGCGCGGTGCAGGCGCAGGAGACCGCGCTCCAGGCCGAACAGGAGACCGTCCGCGCGACGTTTGAAGCGGTGCGACAGGAGCTCGCCGCCCAGGAACGCCGCTGGCAACAGGCCGCGGCGCGCCTCGAGGCGCTGGAGCGCCTGCACGCCGAGGGCGCGGGGCTGTACGCGGGCGTGCGCGCGGTCCTGCAGGCCGCCGAACAGGGCGACTTGCGGGGGCTGCCGGGAACGATTGCTACTCTGGTGACGGTTCCGCCCGAGCTCGAGCGCGCCATCGAGACCGCGTTGGGCAGCCAGTTGCAGAACGTCGTCGCGGAGCGGTGGCGGGATGCGCAGGCCGCCATCGAATGGCTGAAGCGCCAGCGGGCCGGGCGCGCTACCTTCCTGCCGCTCGACAATCTGCGCCCGCCCACGCCGCTGGACTTACCCACGGGCGAGGGCGTGGTCGGCCTGGCGGCGGAGCTGGTCAGCTACGATGCCGCCTTGCGCCCGGCGATCATGCTGCTGTTGGGACGCACGGCGGTGGTGGAGGATTTGGAGGCGGCCCGTCGTTTGCACCAACAGCTGCGGGGCGGCTACCAGATCGTCACGCTGGCGGGGGAGATTTTGCGCTCCGGCGGGGCGCTCACCGGCGGCGAGCAGCGGGAGGAGCGCGGGGGCAGCTTGCTGGCCCGCGAGCGGGAGCGCCGGGAACTGCCGGAGCAGGTCGCTCGCCTGGAAGCGGAGGGCGAGGCGCTGCGCCAACGGCTCGAAACGACGCAGGCGCGCGCGCAGGCGTTGGAAGCGCAGTCCCGCGACCTGGCGGAGCAGCGTCGCATGACGCAGCAGCGTCAGCAGCAGGCTGAGCGCGCGCTCGATGAGGCGGTGCGCGCGTTGGAGCAGCTGCTCCAGGAGATGACGTGGCGGCAGGGTCTCCTGGCAGAGGCTGCGGAGGAGCGGGAGCGGTTGTCCGCCACGCAGGCGCGCCTGGCGGAGGAGAGCGCCGCCGCTGCCGAGGCGTTGGCCGCAGCCGAGGCGCAGCTGGAGACGTTGCGCTCGCAGCTGGCGGAATTGGCCGATGACGAGACGGCGGCGCTCCTGGCGGAACGGCGCACGCGGGTCGCGCTGGTGAGCCAGGAGCACGAGAGCCAGCGCGTCTTGCTGGAGAGCCGCGAGCGCGAGGTACGGCGGTTGCAGCGGCAGATTGAAGAGCAGGGCGCGCGGGTCGCGGCGCTGGCGGAGGAGCTGGCGGCGTTGGAGGCGCAGGTCGCCGAGCGCCAGGCGCAGTACGAGGCCACCCGTGGCGAGGCTGAGGTGCTTTCGGCGCAGATTCCGGCGTTGGAGGCGCAGCTCGCGGGGCTGGAGCAGCAGCAGGAGCAGCACGAGCGCCGCGAGGTCGAGGTGCGGCGTGTGTTGCGCGAGGCCGAGCAACGCCACAGCAAGGCGGAGATGGAAGCGCACCGCCGCGAGGATCAGGTCTTGGCGCTCCGGCGCGAGATCGAAGAGGCGCTGGGCATCGTCATCGGCGATCTGCCGGAGAGTTTTACCACCCAGCAGCCGTTGCCGCTCAGCGCGATTGTCGCGCCGCTGCCTATCGTGCCGGAGCTGCCGGAGGGTTTGCAGCAGCAGATCCGCGACCTGCGGACACAAATCCGCCGCCTGGAGCCGATCAACCCCGATGCTCAGGAGGAGTACAACGAGATCGCCGAGCGGCATGGCTTCTTGCGCGAGCAGCTGTTGGATCTGGAGACGGCCTCCGCGCACTTGCGCGAGATTATCGCGGAGCTCGATGAGATGATGGAGACGGCCTTCACCACGACTTTCCGGGCCATCGGCGCGGAGTTCACCGAGATTTTCAAGATGCTCTTCAATGGCGGCACGGCGCAGCTCCACATGGCGACGCAGGATAGCGGCGAGTTTGCCGGGGTGGAGATCACGGCGCGCCCGCCGGGGAAGCGTACCTCCAGTCTGGGGATGCTCTCCGGCGGCGAGCGCACGTTGACAGCGGTGGCGCTGCTCTTCGCCGTGATGCGCGTCAGCCCGACGCCCTTCTGCATCCTCGACGAGGTGGACGCGATGTTGGATGAGGCGAACGTGGGCCGCTTCCGGGGGATACTGCGCGAGCTGGGCCGCCAGACGCAGTTCATCATCATCACGCACAACCGGGGCACGGTGGAGAGCGCCGATACGATCTATGGCGTCTCGATGGGGGATGATGGTGTCTCGCAGGTGCTCTCGCTCGATTTGGAGGATTTGCCGCCCTCGGAGCTCTCTTGAGCCAGTCGCTCAGCAATGAGAATTATGAAGAGGGTATAGAGAACAATTTAGCGCGGACTGTCTAGTTCGCGCTACGTTCGTCAGACAAGTGATTTTTAGATTTGCAGATTTTCAGAGGGGGACAAGATGTGTATATTGTGTACTGGAATTCCTACAGTGTTGACTCTTGGGGTTGCCGCGGAGGGCAAGCAGCGACAGGCGCGTAAGGATGCCGTGCAACGGGGCGAATCGTTGCCCCGCAAGCGGCCTTTCATTGCGCTGACTGCGGCGGGCGTTCTGGGCCTGGTCGTGACATCGGTGGTTTATCACACGCAGCTGAACGGTATGTGAAACGTGAGCGTGTGCGGCGGCGACGGGCTTGCCGCGCCCGTGATGGAGTTGCGGGGGACGGAGTGAGCGATCAGGCGATGGCGGAGACCCCCCGGCGTTTACCGGGATGGCAACGGGTGCTCGTGGCGGGGGCGCAGTGCTACCTGGTGGGATTGCTATGTTGGGCGCTCTGCCGCTGGCGCTTTGGCGACCGGTGGTGGTGGCTCTTCCTGCTCAACACGCTCAGCGTCCATCTCTTCTGGCCGCTGCTGCCGACGGCGGGCCTCGCCGCGCTCACCCGGCGGCGAACGCTGTGGGCGGGGGTAGGTGTCGCGGCCCTGCTCTGGCTGGCGCTCTTCGGCGCGTTCTTCCTGCCCAAGCCCCGGCAAGTCTGGGGCGCTGCGCCCTCCTTGCGGGTGATGACGACCAATGTCTACGGCTACAATCCGCACCCTGAGGCGGTCGCGCGTGCTATCATAGTGGCGAATGTAGATATCGTGGGCATCCAGGAGCTCAGCCCAGAGATGGCCGCGGTGCTCAGCGAACAGTTGCAGGCGCTGTATCCTCATCAGGTGTTAGCGCCGCAAGTGGGGGTGACGGGGTTAGGGGTTTTTAGCCGGTATCCGCTCGCGCTCACCGGCGAGACCCTGCCGGGGCAGTGGCTGGGCGCGCCGCAACTCCTTACCGTGGACTTCGCCGGTACAGCCGTGATGCTACTCAATGTCCCCACCTTCCCGCCGGCACTGTTGCCGGGGGCAGCGCAGGCGCGTCGCGCCGCCGCGCGAACGCAGCAGACCGCTGCTATCGCGGACTTCGCCGCCGCGCATTCCGGGCCGCTTATCGTGCTGGGGGATTTCAACGATGTCCCGCAGAGCAGCGCCTACATCACGCTGACCTCGGTGTTGGCGGATGCCTGGCGCGAGGCCGGCTGGGGATTGGGGCATACCTTCCCCGCGCTGGATGGGCCGCTGCCTTCGTGGTGGTTTCGGATTGACTATATCTTCTATTCCGCGCACTGGCAGGCAGTGACGGCGGAGCTTGGCCCGTGGGATGGCTACTCGGACCATCGTCCGGTGGTCGCCACGCTGGCGTTGACGAGGTGAACCATGCGCGGCGTACAAAGGCTGGTGAAGGAGATGACTCAGATGCGCTATTCATGTCTGGTGTTGGTGATGCTGGGGATATTATTGATAGTGGGCGGGGTGCTGTTGGCCTCAGGAATACTCGGCCCGCTGCGGCAGAGCGCGTTGCCGCAGCCGCGCATCTACGCCTATCGGGACTGGCAGAGCATGGGGGTGCAGCTTCACCCTGGCGATCTGGTACACATTCGTGCGCGGGGGGAGTGGCTCTACACGCCGGGCGAGTATCACGGGCCGGAGGGCCACGCGCGCTATCCCGCGCCAATGTTCTATCCGATCCCGCACGTCGCAGGGGGCGTGTTGATCGGGCGCATCGGCGAGACGGGGCAGCCCTTCGTGGTGGGGCGCGGCGGCTCTATCGGTGTGGGAGAGGCTGGGTTGCTCTACCTGCGCATCAATGATGATCTATTGAGCGATAACGCGGGGTACGTGACGGTCGAGATCGAGGTTACGCGCGCCGCTACGCCAGTGCCTTGAGCTGCTATCCGGATGCTGAGCTACTGATATTTGCGGATAGGGGCAGCGTGAGGGTAAAGCGAGTTCCTTCACCCACCTGGCTCTCCACTTTGATCGCGCCTCCTAGTCCCTCGATGTAATCCTTCGTCCAAAAGAGACCGAAGCCTATGCCGGTCTCTTTTGTCGTCCAGCCGATATCAAAGATGCGGCGTAGGTGTTCGGGGCGGATGCCGCTGCCGTTATCCTCGATGGTGATGTGAATCGCCTCTTCCTCCAGCCAGGTGCGCAGGCGCAGCTTGCCTTTGGCGCTATCCTGGGGCGGGATGGCGTCAATGGCGTTGTTGATGATGACGCGGAAGGCTTCGGTGAGCATCTCTGGGGCGAGCTGCACCGGCAAGGGCGTATCGGTCAGGTCGAGCGTGACCGCGACGAGCGTCCCCTCGCGGTCGTTGAACGCGCGGTTCAACGCGCCGCGCAGACAATCGTTGACATCGGTGGCCTCATCGGAGACCTGTTGCCAGGGGGCGCGCAGCGTGGAGAGGAGATTCGCCGCCGCCTCCACGCGGGCCTGAACCTGGGGCGACTTCTCGGTGAGCAATGCGTCGCGCTCGGCGGGGGGGAGTCTCTCCAACAGGGTCAGGTGCATTCGCAACACGCTGAGGTGATTGCTCAGCGCGTGGACGGAGCGGCTCGCATTGAAGGCCATGCGGCTGAAGAGCTGGGCGGCCTGACGCTGCTCCCGCGCGCGATGATAGAGCCGGGCGTTGTGCAACCCGATGGCGGCCTGTTGGCCCACGGCGCGCAGCAGCGCAATCTCGCTGGGCCGGAAGGTGCGGGAGCGCGTCGCGGCGAAGAGGTTCCCGTAAAGTTCGCGGTGGACCCTCTCGCCATTGTGCGCTTCCAGGAAGAAGGGCACCGCGATGACCTGGCAGATGTCGAGCGACTGCTGGATGGCGTGGACGATGGGTTTGGCCGCCAGCGGCACGATAGGGCGCAGCAGATCGTAGAGTTCATTGCTGGTGACGGGCGCGCCCGTGGCGGCGGCGCGGACGCTGAGGTTGTGGCTGTAGGGGTCTTGCTGCACGTAGACGCGCGCGACGTTGCGGTCGGAGATGCTGACCGGGTGGTCGGTAAACTGCGAGACCTGGCGCTCCCACTGCTCGATTTGGGCCGACGAGGCGCACTGGGGATCAACGTACATCGCGTAAACGGGCAGGGAGTCATCGGATTCGTAGGGCGCGACCATCGCACCGACGTAGCCCAAGTCATCCACCAGCCAATGAGCAATCCATTGCAGAATTTGCGCCTCATCTTGGAGGCTGCTCTGCATTCGGAAGACTAACTCCTGCGTAACTTCAATCTGCAAGCGGCGGCGCTCGCTGCCGATGGCGGCAGCGGCTTGACGTCCGAAGGCGGAAAGGATGCGGATATCCTGCTCGGTGATTGGGCCGCGCTTGGCTGCGAAGAGATTCCCCACCACTTCGTGTACGGGTTCGCCTTCCTGTTGGGATTCCAGGAAGAAGGGGACGGCGATCACCTGTTGGATACCCATCGCGCGCTGCATGGTTTGCACGAGGGGACGGGTAGCCAGGGGCGCGATGGGCCGGAAGAGGTCGTAGAGGTCATTGCTGGTGACGGGGCCGCCGCCAGTGACGGCGATGACGCTGAGATTGTCCTTGTAGGTTTCGTCGTAGACGTAGACGCGGGCGATGTTGGGGTCGAGGATGCGGATTTCCTCCCCAATGATCTGAGAGACCTGCTGCTCCCAACGGTGCAAATCATCAAGGGTGGCGATGCGCGGATCGAGGGACAGCGCGCGCACGGGCAGCGTGTCGCCCTGTTCGTAGGTGGCGACCATCGCGCCGACATAGCCTAGCGCGTTGACTACATCTTGGACGATGTCTTCGAGAGTGGTCTGGAGGTTGGTCGTGCTGGCCGTTTCCAGATGGGTGCTGCTCGCGGCGCGGTCGCGATGGCGTTTGAAGAATCTGTGGATGGTGAAGCGCATGAGCCAGGTGAAGGGCGGTAGGCGAAGCAAGCGGCTGGCGAAAGGCGACTTTTCCCACCAACTGCGCGGCTCATCTTGGGGTGGTATAGGCTCCGACATCCCTGACCTCTTTTCGCTTATGCGGCTTGTTTTTGTTAGCTACGCTTTTATTATAGCCTTGCCTTGCGTTGGCGTCAACTTACCCTTGCGGCCTGTTATAGCGCATCCGATGATGAGGCAAGCGGGCCGGGTTCGATGGCGAAGCGGATGGCGTCGCCGGGCAGAGATTGGGCTAGCAGCGGGAGATCAGCCTGGATGACGGCGGCGATTTTGGGGTAGCCACCCGTGGTCTGGTGGTCGGCCAGCATGACGATGGGCTGTCCATCGGGCGGAACCTGGATGCTGCCCCAGATCACGCCGTCGGAGATGATGTCGGTGGCGGCGCGGTGGGCGATGGGCGGGCCGTGCAGGCGCGTGCCCATGCGGTCGGATGTGGCGGTGAGGGTGTAAGCGGCGCTGCGAAAGGTCTCGATGCCTTCCGGGGTGAAGTAATCATCTTGAGGGCCGAGGATGACGCGCAGGGTGGGGGCGGCGGAATAGGGCGGGCGATGCTGAGGCGGCCAGACACGTCCGGCGCGGGCGTAGGGCAGCGGGATTGGGGGATGCCACGGGAGCCTATCGCCGGCCCGGAGCGCGCGCCCGTCCAGCCCGCCGAAGCCGCCGGGGAGATAGGTCGCCTGCGAGCCGAGGAAGGGCGGTAGGGCCAATCCGCCGGCGATGGCGAGGTAGGCACGCGCGCCCCGGCGGCGTTCGCCAAAGGTGAGGACTTCGCCGGCGCGGATGTAGAGCGCGTGCCAGGTGGGGACGGGGCGGCGGCCCACGGTGAGCGCGAAGTCAGCGCCGCAGACGGCGACGATGGCGGCGCGCCAGAAGCGTAAGGTCGGCCCCAGCAGCGTGATCTCCAGTCCGGCGGCATCGGGCGGATTGCCCACGAGCGCGTTGGCAGCGGCAAAGGCGGCGGGATCGAGCGGCCCAGAGGGTGGGATGCCGTAGCGCGCCCAGCCGCGCCGCCCGCCATCCTGGACGGTGGTGAGGAGGCCGGGTTCGAGCACTTCGAGCATGGCGTTGCCTACTGTGCGACGAAGCGAACGCGGTCGCCGGCGTGGAGGGCGAAGGGATCGTCTGCGGCGGGATCGAAGAGGCGCGTGGGGGTGCGTCCGATGAGCTGCCAGCCGCCGGGCGTGGGCAGGGCGTAGACGCCGGTCTGCGCTCCGGCAATCCCCACGCTGCCCGGTGGGATGCGCGTGCGGGGCGTCGCCAGGCGCGGGGTTGCCAGCGCGGGGTCGAGTCCCAGCAGGTAGGCGAAGCCGGGCGCGAAGCCCAACATGGCGACCTGGTAGGTGGGCGCGGTGTGGCGGCGGATAACTTCGGCGGGGGGGAGGCCACAATGGCGGGCGACGCTGACGAGGTCGGGGCCGGCGCTATCGCCGTAGTGGACGGGGATTTCGATCAGGCGACCTTCGGGGAGCGGCGCGGTCTCCAGTGTGTCCAACGCGGCGGCAAGCAGCGCCTTCAAGGCGTCGGGTGGGAGCCGGGCGGGGTCGTAGCGGACGAGCAGGGAGCGGTAGGTGGGCACGGTCTCCTGAAGGCCGGGCGGGGCCAGACGGGTGAGGTGCGCATCAAGGGCGTGGACGCGGGCGTTGAGCGCCGGGTCGAGGCGGTCGCCCAGCTCCACGGTGACGGCAGCCTCGCCCACAGGCAGGATGCGCGGGTAGGTCATGGGACAAGCGTTTGGGTGAAGGGGGCGATGACGATGCCAGCGTCCTCGAGGGCGGCGCGCAGTTGCGCGGCGATGGCGGGCGCGCCGGGCGTGTCGCCGTGGACGCAGAGCGTATCAATGCGCAAGGGGATGATGCCCCCGTCAATGGTCTCCACCTCGCCCTGACGGGCCATGCGGATGGCGCGGGCGGCGGCCTTTTCGGGATCGTGGATGACCGCGCCGGGTGCGTTGCGGGGGACGAGGCTGCCATCGGCCTGATAGGCGCGGTCGGCGAAGCCCTCGCGGGCGACGCGCAATCCGGCGGCGCGGGCGGCGAGCTCGAGGGCGCTGCCGGGCTGCGTCACGACGATGAGGGCCGGATCGAGGGCGGCGATGGCCAGGGCAATCGCCGCGGCAGTGTTATCATCACGGGCGGCGACGTTGTAGAGCGCACCGTGGGGTTTGACGTGGGTGAGCGGGACGCCCGCGGTCTGGGTGAAGGCCTGTAGCGCGCCGAGTTGGTAGAGAATGAAGGCGGAGAGCTCTTCGGGGGCAAAGTGCATGGCCCGGCGCCCGAAGCCCTGGCGGTCGGGATAGCCGGGGTGCGCGCCGATGGCAACGCTGTGCGCGGCGGCCTGCGCGACGGTGGCCTGCATCACCAGCGGATCGCCGGCGTGGAGGCCGCAGGCGACGTTGGCCGAGGTGACGATGCGCAGCATGGCGCTATCGTCACCGAGCGTGTAGCGCCCGAAGCTCTCTCCCAAATCGCAGTTGAGATCAATGTGCATGGTGTTAGACGTTGAGCTCTTGCATCTCGCCGGTCGCCATGAAGATGACGCGCTCGCTGATGTTGGTGGCGCGGTCGCCGATGCGTTCGAGGTTGTGGGAGACCCACAGGAGGTAGGTGGCGCGTTGGATGTTGGTGGGGTCTTGCAGCATGTAGGTGAGGAGCTCACGGACGACCTGGTCATGCAGCTGGTCAATCTCCTCGTCGCGGGCGGCGGTGACTCTGGCGAGTTCGATGTCCTTTTCGATGAAGGCTTCGAGCGAGGCGTGGATCATCTCGCGGGCGATCTGGGCCATGCGGGGGACATCAATGAGGGGCTTGAGGAGCGGCTCGTGGGCGATGCGGGTGACGATCTGGGCGATGCCCTCGGCGTGATCGGCCATGCGTTCCAGCTCCACGGCGATGTGCATCGCGGCGATGATGGTGCGCAGATCGCTCGCCATCGGCTGCTGGGTGGCAATCAACTCGACGTTGAACTCTTCGATCTCGTAGCGCAGGCGGTTGATGGCGATGTCGTTGGCGATCACTTGTTGGGCCAGCGCCACGTCACGGTTTTTGAGCGCCTCGATGGATTGGGTGATGGCGGTGTCCACCATGTTAGCCAGACGGATCAAATTGTCGCGCACCTGGTTGAGCGCCTGATCGAATAAGCTGCGGGTATTGGGCGGCATCGGTTCCTCCTTCCATGCATGGATTAGATTTAGCGTCTATCCGCCAATGGCTCTGGCTCCCGTCCTCGAGGGCGAAAAAGGCCCCGAGACGCGGGTTGGAGCGAGTTTGCGGATAGATGCTTATGTAGGCGGAAGTATACTCATTTTTGCAGAGGAAGTCAACACGCCGGGACGTTGCTTGGTATCGTGACGTTTTCGTGACGTTTGTTTGATATGGTAGGGGCAGTTTGCTGAGCGATTGGTTTAGAGAGGCTTGTTTGTAATAGCAAGATGCGGTATAATGTTAGTAATACTTCCACGGCGGCGCAATGCTGACTGGACATTGGAGCAATTCTATCCTCTTTTGTGTGTGGGCGTAACTCCGATGTATACCAGCAATAGGCCCCTACTTCTAAGTTCTCAATAGTATCTTTAACTTGTATTCCGCACTTCTCTACCCAATATGTAGATTTTTATTTCGCGAAACTACTATATACAGTGGTTCGCAAGTCGTATTTCCTTTAACAAAACTATTTCATGGATATTGCGCACTATATGTAGTAGTTGATATTGCTGTTAACCACTACAGAACCCGTATTTTAGAACTGCGGAATGCAGGTTTAATAAGTATGTCTATGGCTGGCTCTACTGAAAAAATCCCAGACCTCACGCAAAGCCGCCAAGTCGCAAAGGTTTTTTGAATTTACCTTAAATAATGTTAATGTTTTTCATAGTCAAAATTTATTAGCAACTTAAAATTCTTAGCGTCTTTGCGCCTTGGCGTGAGATTCCCTAGTTTTTTCAGTGAAGTCATGGCTGGTTCTTTTACGGAATTTCGGGTAGATTTTTAGTCGTGTTCGAGGGAGGAGGTAGCATGGACAAGAATGATACGGCGTGAGGCTGTATCGAAGTGAATAGCAAAGTAATCTACTGATCTTTTGCATAACGCACGAATTAAACACTACACAATCAAATAAATTTCAGGAGGAGAATCAAAGATGAAGAAGCAACTATTATGGCTGGTATTGGTGGTTATACTGGTCTTGACCACGGGATGCGGTGGCGGCGATGGAAATGGATAGACCCCGGTCACGCCCGAGACAGCAGCGCCGGTGAGCGGCGGGGATCAGGTCCGGTTCACAATCCAGAACGATAGCAATCAGGATATTTGGTACGTCTATATCTCGCCCGTCGAGAATGACTACTGGGGCGAGGATCTGCTCGGCAGCGACATTCTCAGTGCGGGCAGCTCCTACGAATTTCAACTGACACCAGGGGCCTATGACCTGCGGGTAGATGGTTCGGACCAAAATGCCCTGGAAACCGAATGGAATATCAATATCACCACGGATCAGACATGGGTTTTCTCTGGCAGCGATACGCCTGTAAGCACTGGCGACGGCGAGCTGGACTACACTGCTACCCCGAACTTTGGCAGTGTGGCTCTGCAGGGTGGCTTTTTGCCCGATCCCCATGAGGTAGCGATTGTCAGTGGCGGTACGGTTAATGTGCGAGGGCTCAGCCTGGGCACGGGCTGCACCGGTTACGCCTCCAGCGCCCCTGATTTCCGCATCAACTGGTCCGGTACTGCATCTCGCCTGCGCATCTTCTTCGTCGCCGATGGCAACTTTGAGGATGCAACCATGATCGTGAACGACGCGAGCGGGCGTTGGCACTGCAATGACGATCACACCGGGCTTAACCCGTTGGTCGAGATCAACAATCCCCCTGCAGGTCAGATGGATGTGTGGGTGGGGAGCTACAGCTCCGGTGATTTCATCGCTGGCACGCTCTACATCACCGAGCTCGATCTGCCATAGCGTTAGTTCAGTTTGAGTTATAGTAAGCGCAGGGGCGGCCTAGGGTTGCCCTTGCATCTTACCCTCTCCGCCGGTTGTTTGATGGCGGTGGGTAACAATTTAAGGAGTTCAAGGAGGATTAAGATGAAAAAGCAACTACTTTGGCTAGTGGTGGTCGCTTTGTTGGTGTTGACCCTGGGATGTTTGGGATCGGATGATGAGACGCCAGAGCCTACGATTGTTACACAACCTACGGCGACTGAGCCGAGCAGCAGCGGTGGGCAGGTCAGATTCACGATCGAGAATCAGAGTGATGAGGATATCTGGTACGTCTACATTTCGCCTGTCGAGGATGACTACTGGGGCAATGATTTGCTTGGTAGCGAGATTCTTTGGGCTGGCGAATCTCACGATTTCTACTTGACGCCAGGGGCCTATGACTTGCGGGTAGATGATTCGGATCAGAATGCGCTCCAGACTGAGTGGAACCTCAATATCAGGAGTGACCAGACCTGGGTCTTCTCCGGCAGCGATAGTGGTGGCGGCGGTGGTGGTGAGTACAGGTTCACAATCCAGAATCAGAGCAATGAGGATATCTGGTATGTCTACATCTCGCCTTCTGAGAATACCACCTGGGGCAGTGACTGGTTGGGTGCAGACATCCTTTGGGCCGGCGAGTCCTACGACTTCTATGTTGATGCAGGCTCCTATGACTTGCGGCTTGCCGATTCGAGTAGCAGCGAATTACAGGAAGAGTACGGCATCAATATCACTGGCGACTACATCTGGACTTTCACTGGCAATGGTGGCGGTGGTGGCGGTGGCGGGGACGAGGTCCGGTTCACGATCCAGAACAACAGCGATGAGGATATCTGGTACGTTTATCTCTCCCCTTCTGAAGATACCACCTGGGGCCCCGACCAGCTTGGCAGCTCCATCCTCTGGGCTGGCGATTCCCATGACTTCTACGTGACGCCCGGTACCTATGACTTGAGGCTGGATAGCACAGGCAATGAAACCCTGTACACGGAGTTTGGCATCAACATCAATGCCGACCAGGTGTGGCCCTACACTGGCAGTGATAGCGGTGGTGGCGGTGGCGGCGGCAGCGAGGGAGATATCCGATTCACGATTGTAAATCGGAGCGGTCAGGATATCTGGTACGTCTACATTTCACCTGTTGAAAGCGACTACTGGGGTTCGGACTGGCTGGGGACGGATATCTTGCCGAACGGGCAATCTTACGATTTCTACGTTTCTGCGGGGAACTACGACCTCCGGGTGGATGATAGTGATCAGAACATCATCACTACCGAATGGGGTTTTGTTATCAACGCAGATACAACCTGGACGGTTGATAACTAAGCCTCTCGCGCTTACAGCTTGATATAGACCTGTCAGGTCTCCAAGACCTGACAGGTCTTTCTTTTTTACGGTATAATAGTAGTAACTCCAACTCGCTGCCCTATTGCAAACACACCTTGGGATACGGCTTACAAACGATTACACCACAGAGATTGGAGACCTGAAGCATCGCCTTTAGAAGCTATCCGAAAAATTGCTCCAAGCCTTGTTTCGGGGTGTTTTCCGCCTCGAGGACGAGGACTGGCGCAATTTTGGATAGGCGCTTAGTTGGACAAGGAGGTGCGTATGAGAAGAAGGTGATACGGTCTCTTATCATTGTTACTCCCGCGTTTGCCTCAGACCGTATCACATGAAAGAATGGGTAGTCAACCTGACTTTTGCCACGCATGATTAGACACCAAGTGATTTAACAAGGAGGCTCGAGATGAGCAAAAAACTACTGTGGTTGATTGTAGCCGCTCTACTGGTGTTGGCTCTGGGGTGTTTAGGCCCAGAGCCTGGAACGCCAGAACCTACATCCATACCTACACCCCGGCCTACGGCAACCGAGTCAAGCGGCAGCGGAGGGGGTGGGGACAACGGATGACTACTGGGGCGATGACTGGCTCGGCACCGAGATCCTTTCCGCTGGCGAGACCTGGTCAACCTCAGTGACGCCCGGCAATTACGATCTGCGGGCTGAGTTCTGCGGTAGCACCAGTCCCC
>Ga0209614_1000111_pt1 | contig 72764 bp, 78 predicted proteins | sample BlaSprsedimmetaG_FD_185484 | JGI IMG/M metagenome (GOLD analysis project Ga0209614, IMG submission 185484) | Hot spring sediment bacterial and archeal communities from California, USA to study Microbial Dark Matter (Phase II) - Blank Spring... ... | reverse complement strand
AAACATGGAAAGGCCCCTTGCATCACTGGTTCCCTCTTCACTACGGGCCAAGACCAACGAGACTTGAGCATTTCCGTTAGTAATAAAGCGTTTTGTCCCGTAAAGTTTCCAGGAGTCAGATGCTTCATCATAAACGGCTTTAGTCTTCACCCTTTGAAGATCGGAACCCGCCTCCGCTTCGGTGAGGATCATGGCACCGGTCACTTCCCCTTTGGTAAAACGGGGGACATAGGCCTGTCGCAGTTCTTCATCAGCAAACTCATAGATCGTCTCCCCGATATCCTGAAGAGAGAAAATATTCATCAGTCCCGCTTCCGCCCGCGCAATAATCTCAATAAGCATTGTGTAAATAGTCGTCGGGAAATTCAGACCGAAATATTTCCGCGGTACGGTCACACCGTTAAGTCCGGCCTTTTTAAGCTGCTCCATGGCAATGACTGTGCCCTTGGGATAGATGACCTCCCCATTTTCCAGATGTGCTCCTTCTTCATCGATTTCAGGAGCTAAAGGGGCAATGATCTCTCCGCAGATCTCTCCGGCTATTTCCAGAGTTTTCGCATAGTTTTCCAAAGCTTCCTTTACTGATGCAGGCGCATAATCAAAAGATTCAGCCTCACTGAAATTTTTCTCTTTCAGCGTAATGATCTCTTCTAAGGGTAAACGTGTCAAATGAAAGCGGATATCATCATTATCTAAATAAAAGTTTTCCATAGATCCCCCTATTTTTGAAGTTTTTTATAGGCGGCTATCAGTTCCGGCAATACTGTCTTATAGTCACCCACGATCTTATAATCTGCAATATCAAAAATCGGCGCCTCCGGATCAGTGTTGACAGCCACAATTTTAAAAGACTCCTCCATGCCGGCCCGATGCTGAATCGCCCCGGAAATCCCGACAGCAAAATAAAGCTTGGGACGGACGGTCGTTCCTGTCTGGCCGATCTGACGATCCGCTTCTGTCCAGCCGGCATCAATTGCAGCACGGGTAGCGCCGACTTCTGCTCCCAGGACTTTTGCCAATTCTTTGACCATGGCAAAGCCTTCGGCGCTTCCCAGCCCCATTCCTCCGGCAACGATGATCTCGGCCCCTTTTAAATTAATCGTCTTTTCTTTACGCTCATGATGCAGCACTTGTGTCAATGCCGCCGCTTCAGCGGGGATCTTAATTTTTACTTTTTTAACCTCGGCTTTACGCCCTTTCTTGGGAGCACCCATTTTCATAACACCTTCGCGGACTGTCGCCATTTGAGGGGCATAGTCGGGTGTTACAATAGTGGCTCGTATATTCCCTCCGAAAGCGGGACGGATCTGATAAAGCATCTTTTCTTCCCCGATCTGCAACTCTGTGCAGTCCGCGGTCAATCCGGTGTAGAAATAAGAGGCGACATGAGGCGCAAGGTCGCGGCCGATCAAGGTCGCCCCGAAGAGGACGATCTGGGGATTTTCTTCACGGATCACCTGTTTAGCTGCGTGAAAATAGGGAAGAGTCCTGTAATGCTTCAGTTCAGGGTCTTCGGCGATGTAGACCACATCGGCTCCGTAAGACGCGATCTCCTCTGTCAGGGAAGAAATGCCTTCCCCCATGACAAAAGCACTGACCCGCTCCTTCAATTCAGAAGCTAATTCTCCTGCTTTTGTCAACAACTCAAAACTGACATCTTTGATCCGGCCTTCTTCCTGTTCGATGAAGACCATAACACTGCCTTGTCTCTTCATATCATTACCCCAATATTTTAGCCCGGCGCAGGTCGCTGATCAATTTTTCAGCACCCTGGCTGTCGGGAGTCAATTCTATGGTTTCTTCTTTTTTAAGAACAACATTTTCAATTTTTTTTACTTTCGTAGGTGACCCGAAAAGACCCAATTTTCTCAAATCGACTTCCAGCTCATCAGCACAGACAACGGGAATGAGCAGTTTTTTCTTTTTCATTGCGCTTTCCAGGGCTTTCTCATCTTTATACTCCAGATGTGTCTTTAAGACCTTGTCAAAGTCAAGCCGGGAAACGGCATTTTTGTATTTCATCATTCGCCGCACTTCCGGAGGACGGGGCCTGTTCGCCGTATCCATCACTGTCAAAAGAGCCGGCAAAGCGACTTTCGCCTCTTCGATTCCGCCTTCAATCAGGCGTTTGACAATCAGGGCATCAGGTTCCAATTTCAAAACTTCTTCAACGTAAGTGACTTGATTCACTCCGCTTTTTTCGGCAACCTGAGGGCCGACCTGAGCCGTATCCCCGTCAATAGCCTGCCGTCCTGCAAAGATGAGGTTGACATCGGGGACCAGTTTTTTGATAGCAGCCCCCAGGGTATAGGCTGTCGCCCATGTGTCTGAACCTGCAAATTTAATATCGCTTAAAAGATAGACATCATCCACACCCCGGTAAAGGCATTGGCGCAGGATCTCAGCGGCCGAAGGCGGCCCCATGGTCATAGCCGTAATCTTTGTCTTAGGAGCTCTGTCTTTGATCTCCAGAGCCATTTCAAGCGCATTGAGATCTTCAGGGTTGAATATGGCCGGGAGCACAGAGCGGTTGATCGTTCCGTCTTCCTTCATCACGTCCCCGGAAATATTATGCGTATCGGGAACCTGTTTTACTAATACGACAATTCGATATTCCAAAATTAACCTCCTGATTCACAAAAGCAAACGGAGCTGCACAAAGAGAGCAGCTCCGCAAAATAGTGCCACAAGAGAGAGGCTCTGTCAAGCTGTTTTACTGAATATCATTCAGTTATAATACGGATCACCTCACTCATTTTCCGGACAAAATGAATATTCAGCCCCTTTTTGATCTTCGCCGGTATTTTGTCATAATCGTTTTTATTTGCTTCGGGCAGAATGATCTCCTTGACTCCGTTGCGTTTCGCCGCGACTACCTTTTCACGGATACCGCCAACCGGAAGCACATTACCGGTCAAAGAAAGCTCTCCTGTCATGGCCAGGTCATTGGCAATTTTTTCCTTCTTAAAAAGAGAATAGAGCGCGACAGCCATGGTAATCCCGGCCGAAGGGCCGTCTTTGGGAGTTGCTCCTTCGGGAACATGGAGATGAACCGCCGTGTGATCCAAAGCCTCTTTGGAGATCCCGAATGTTTCTTTATTGGCGCTGATAAAACTATAAGCGATATTAGCCGACTCCGTCATCACTTCACCCAGCTGCCCCGTAAGTTTCAGCCCCCTTTTCCCTTCCACTGCCACAGCTTCAATGACCAGGGTCGTTCCCCCTAACGCTGTCCATGCTAATCCCCGGACCATTCCGGGTTTTGTGATCCGCTGCCACTCTTCTTTTGTAAAATAGGGCTGCCCCAAGAACTTCTCTACACATTTGGGCGTAATAGTCATGGTAAGCGCTTCACCGCTTTCGGCATATTTCAACGCAACCTTTCTCATGATCTTGTCGATGAGCTTCTCCAAGTCACGGACACCTGCCTGACGTGCATATTTTTTACAGATCTCGGTAATGGACTTTTTGGGAAACTTAACGCTCTTTTTGTTAATTCCATGTTTTTCCATGGATTTGGGGACAAGATAGCGTTTTCCTATTTCTGTCTTTTCTTCATCAATATAACCTGAAAGGCGGATCGTCTCCATACGGTCCAAAAGCGGGCGTGGAATGGTGTCCAGGGTATTGGCTGTGCTGATAAAAAGAACTTCAGACAAATCGAAGGGAACATCCAAGTAATGATCCCGAAAGGCATAGTTCTGCTCCGGATCCAGCACTTCCAACAGGGCCGCAGAAGGGTCCCCCTGGAAGCTTATTCCTAATTTATCGATCTCGTCCAGCATAATGACAGGGTTTTTTGTCTTCACAATAGACATTGCCTGCATGATCTTTCCCGGCATGGCCCCGACATAGGTCCGTCGATGCCCCTTGATCTCCGATTCGTCACGCATCCCTCCTAATGAAAAGCGAAAGAACTCTCTGTTCATAGAACGGGCCAGGGAACGCCCCACCGACGTCTTTCCTACTCCCGGAGGGCCTACAAAAAGAATAATCGATCCCCGGGAGTCGGGCTTGATTTTTTTCACAGCCAGGAATTCTAAAATACGGTCTTTGACATCCTGAAGCCCGTAATGGTCATTATCCAATATCTTACGGGCCCGTGCGATCTCAATATTATCAGTGCTCTTTTCCGCCCAGGGCAAAGAAAGGAGAGTATCCAGATAATTCCGTACCACCCCGTACTCGGCGGAGACAGGCTCCAGAAGATTGAGTTTCTCCAGCTCTTTTTCAATTTTTTCACTGACTTCTTCAGACAGCGCAGAGCTTATCTTTTCATAACGCGTGCGGAACTCCTCAACATCCTGCGTCTTTTCATCTTTTTCCATGCCCAATTCATCTTTGATCATTTTCAGCTGCTCCCGCAGAAAATATTCCCGTTGGCGGTTGGCAACTTTTTCTTCGATCTCTTTGCGGATCTTGTTCTGCATCTTAAGCATTTCCTTCTCTTTGTTAAGAAGGATTAGGAGCCGCTCAAGACGCTTTTTTATGTCAAAGGTCTCGAGGATCTTCTGTTGTTCGGCCGGGGGAATGTTGAGGATACTGACAATGATATCCGCCATCTTTCCCGGTTCTTCATTAATATTCATCAAGTTCAGTTTCATCTCCTGGGTCATCAGAGGATTATTCTCTATGACGAATTTGATGTCTGCCAGCATGGCTTGGGTCAAAGCCCTCAGTTCAATATCATTGTCATCATTCTCTTCTTCGTCGAAATACTCTACAGCGGCCGTAATATAGGGTTCAAAAGAGATTATTTTTTTGACCGTAAAGCGTTTCATTGTATTGACAAGGACATTATAATGGCCTTCAGGCAATTCAACTTTTTTAAAGATCTTCGCTACTGTGCCCACATTATTCAAATCTTCGCGGGTAATGGAGCGCATCTCTTCAACGTCATTTTTCAGGAAAATAAAGCCGATCATATGATCCCGCTCCAGGATATCATCGACCATCTGTTTAAGGGGCTCTTCAATCACTAAGACAGGAGCGATAAGCCCCGGGAAAATAGGCCGCATTTTCAGAGGTAGAATAAAAAGCTTATGGGGAAGAATGTCATCGGCAATAACAATCTTTTTTTCAGAGGCAGCTTCCTCCTCTGCGGAAACAGGGTCTTTTTTTTCATTCGTGTTGTCCATCATGACCTCCATTCTCTTTCATTACATCCTCTTGTCCTCACAGAAAACGGCCGGTAAAACTCAGCCATTTTCCCTGCTGATCTTTCTGCATCACATCTAAACCTATCTTTTTGAAAAAATCAAGTGATTCTTCCCGGCGTTTCTCCGGAATGCCCGATAAAAGAACAATTGTGTCAGGCGAAAGTTTCTCTCCAAAAGTCTCCAAAAGAGGGAAAAGATAACGGGGGAGCATATTCGCCAGGAAAAACCGAGTATCATCCCATTTGGTAAAAAAGCGTGTAAAGGCTGTATGATCTTCCTGAAAGGCATGAAAAGATTTTCCGTTTAATTCCATGGCCCGGACGGCTGTCTCCTGAAAATTGGGAGCGATGTCAAAAGCGTACAGGCTTTCAGCCCCCAGGTAAGCGGCAAACAGCGTCAAAATGCAACTCCCGGCTCCGGCGTCGATCACCCTGGCTTTCTTGAATGACTGCCTTTCCATCATCCGGGCCATCAGCCTGGTCGTCTCATGTTCTCCTGTTCCGAAGATCTGCGAACCCGAGAGGCGCAAAAAGGGCTCTCCTGGGATCGGTTCTATCTCGTCCCCGACAAGAACATGGAAAGTGTCTGTTAGTAAAACACGTCTCGGAAAAAGAGAGACGTCCCCCTCTTCTCGCTCCGCCCTGACACCTTCGGGTAAAAGATTTTGGAGAAGAGTCTGCATCATCAACGCCTCCCGGTGAGATTCCGCAAAAAAAGAGAGGCGCACAGTCCCTTCACTGATCGGATATCCCTCCGGCCAGGCATCAGGATCCGCCCCATACAAGTCCATAAGAGCCTCGTAATCTTCAATAGCTGCTTTCTGAAGCATCTCAGAAGAAAAAAAGGCCTCATAAGGCCCGTACATATCTTTTCTCCAATCAATAAATATCTTAAAATAATGTTCCATTAAAGGCCGAGCTCTGAGGATATCTCCTTCATTCCCCCGAGGACTACCGCGATAAATTTTTCCAACGGCATGAAAGACTCACAGGATTGTATCACATCTCTATGGGCTCCCCTGGCGAAACTTTTTTCATAAAATCGACGGAGAACAAAATCCGTATCCAGGGCCGACAGCTTTTTTTCAGGGTGAAGAAGGGCTGCAGCTACGATCAGACCCGTCAAAGGATCAGAGGCATACAAGGCCTTATCCATAAGACTCTTCCGCGGCAATGCGCCGGGATGAGCCTTAATGGCGTAAATGACCTCTTCATCCACATCGGCTTCCCTGCGGAGGATCTCCTCTCCCTCAAAGCCGTGACGCTCGGGATGGTCCATGGTTTTATCGTAATCAATATCGTGCAGGAGCCCGGCCAGAGCCCAGCGCTTTTCATCACCGTTCAATTCCCGGGCTAAAGCAGACATAGCCCCCTCCACGGCCAGACAATGTTTCATCAGATTCTTTGTCTGAAGATGCTTTTTTAACAGGGCAAAAGCCTCTTCACGGGACATCATGACTTTTTGGCTCCGCTGTTCTTTTTCGCCGTTTCATCGGTTTTTTTCTGAGCGGTGCTTTTCTTGGGGGAAGAGCCGGCCTTCTTCCGGGGAGGAGCTTTTTCTTCTTTGCTCTTTTGCTCCGTTTCGTTTTTGACCATTTGTTCTAACTCTTCATCATCAATATCGTGCTCTTGCTTGATCTTATCGATCTCAAACTCCAGATTGCTGATCTTCTCTTTAATGGCACAGATCTTGTCATAACGGGCTTTGATCTCAGTCTTCTCTTCTAATTTTGTCTCTTTACGCTCCATAAGATCAAAAACACATTCTCCGATCTCCCCATAAAGGTTATGCTTTTCTTTTTTGAAAGAGTTGATCTTTATCTTCAATTCAGTAATGGCGGTATACTCTTTCCCCTTCTCATAAGCTTCAGTCCCGAATTGCTTGACCTTTTCCCAGACTTTATGGATGGTCCCTTTACTTTCCTTTTCTGACATATGGCCTCCTTTTATTCCCCTTTTATCCCCATTATACCATCCCCGTCATGGATTTCAAGGGGAGAGGCAAAAGAGCCGGGGCTGAAGAGAAGGCGCTCCCGAATAAAAAAATTAAGGACCCCTGTTACGGTCAAAGCAATAAGGTTGCAGAGAAGGACACCCCATCCGGTCAGACGCTCCAGCAGAATAATAAGGATCATTTTTACTCCTAAAATCATCATAGCGGCAATATCATAGGAGAGAAATCTTTTCCAGAAATGATGCTTCCGCCCTTTGGGAATTCTGTCCGGCCATATCCACAGACACGAAGCCGTAAAATTAATCAGCATGGCGATCTGAAATGAAAAGACAGGCCCGATGATATAGGTCGCCGAATAACTTTCCACAAAGAGCGTATAAAGCCAAAGAAAAAAGAGATCCGCTGCCGTCCCCAGAATGCTGGCCGTTAAATAGCGGAAAAGACGGCGAAACGCTGAAAAATGAGACATTTAAGCCCCTTCCACCGGATCTCCGTAATGGCGCAAATGTTTGAGATAGCAGCGTCGCCGTTTGTGCTGACGATGGGAGAAAAACTTCCATTGCCCCTGGACATTCGCATTATCTTCCAATTCAGGATTACTTTCGGCTTTGATGATGCCCAGTTTTTTGAAATTTTGAAGAAAGGTATTGATCAAAACGGCATTGACACCACGGCCTTGAAGTTCCCGCCGCACAGCCACCAGATAGAGGTCTACCAATTTTACCTTTTTTGTGGCTTTAAGAACATCAAATACTCCCCTGGGGAAAAGCCTTCCCCGGCATCGCTGCATGGCTTTAGAAAGAGAAGGCATAGTAATACCGGCTCCGGCGACCCGGCCTTCCTCGTCCACTATGACAGAAATATAATCTAATTGCAGAAAACCCAGATATTGATCGATGTATTGATTGATCTGTTGTTCTGTAAGAGTGACAAAGCCGTAAAGATGCCCGTAAGCATCATTGATCAGGCTGAAAAGTTCATGTCCGTATTTTTTGACCAGCTCTTTTTTGTTTTTGGGCTGGTAAATGGTCAATCTGTTCTTTTTAAGGACGATCTCAGAGAGCCTGCTCAGCTTTTCCACCGGCTCTTCAGGGACAATGATCTCATACTCGACCCAATCCGTATCTTTGACATATTCGTGCTTTTCCAGATGTGAGGAATAATAGGGATGATTATAAAGCGTCGCAAAGGTACCTAACTCTTCAAATCCCTCGACCAGAACCCCTTCTTTATCCATATCGGTAAAACCCAGAGGGCCGTGAATAGCATCCATTCCCTTCTGCGCTGCCCATTCTTCTACCGTCTTCAGAAGAGCTTCGGACACCTTTTCGTCATCAATAAAATCAAACCAGCCGAACCGGGCTTGTTTGCTTTCCCATTGCTCAATAAAGCGATGATTGATAATCCCTGCGATCCGTCCTACAGGCTTTTTCCCGTCATAGGCCAGCCAATAGGAGGCATCACAAAATTCTAAAGCGGCATTTTTACCGGGAGTCAATGTATTGATCTCATCCATGATCAAAGGAGGAACCCAGAATGGATTCTTTTTGTAAAGGGAAAAGGGAAATGTAATAAATTGTTTCAGTTCTTTTTTTGATTTCACCTCTTTTATGACAAGGCTCACAATATCCTCCCTGCGTTTATGCCGCATTTAACCCGCTTTGCGGATAACCCAACAACGATGAGGACGATGCTGCCGGTAATCTTCGGGAATGGTCTGCTCCGTTATTTCCTCGACGTGCATTTCCGACATCGTCTCTTGTGCCATTTTAAACTTATGAGCATTGGTTGAGAAAAGGATGACTCCTTTCTCCTTCAATAAGGGAAAAGCCATCTGTATAAGCGAGACATGATCCCTTTTAATATCAAAGACATAGTTCATTTTTTTGCTGACCGAAAAAGTCGGGGGATCGATAATGATAATATCCCACCTCCGGCTGAGATTGTTCTTCAGAAAAGCGAAGACATCGCTGTTTTCAATTTTATGATTGACTTCCGGGATACCGTTCAACTCCAGGTTTTTGCGGGCCCAGCGGCAATAAGTCCGGGAAAGATCCACAGAAAGTGTCGAAGCCGCCTCTCCTTTAGCTGCATAAACAGAAAAAGCTCCCGTATAAGCATAGAGGTTCAACACATCTTTATGCGATGCCCACTTTTGAATCAATCTTCGGGTCAAACGGTGATCCGGGAAAAGCCCTGAATCGGCATAACAACCCAGCCTTACCAGGAATCGCAGGCCTTGCTCCCGAATGATCATCTCACGGACATCAGCCGGGTTGGTATCATACTGTCCCCGGGACCGGGAATGTCTTTGGTGGACAAACAAGTCCTTTTCTGAGAACCCCGTGACATCCCTTAGGGCTTCTTTCATCATCTCCATCCAGCCGATATCCCCTTTATCTTTCCGATAATCATACACAAGAAGCGATGAACCGTAAATATCGGCTGTCAGTGGAACCTCGGGAAGATCCCGGTCATAAAGCCGGAAAGCCTCGATGTCATGTTTTCGGGCCCAGGGTATAAGTTCACGCTTTTTCTTTTTTAAACGGTTGATAAAATATTCTTTATGCTCCCGAACATCCGCCATCGTTTCAGCGCCTCGTCCCCTCGTCTTTATCCAGCAGGGCCTTCATAAATTGAAGACGCTCGATCTCTTCAGGGTAATGGGCCTTTTCTTTGCTAAGCAACCCGCGGAATTCATCGATAGAGGCGAACCCCTTCTTATCCATCCAGCCTGAAATATTGTCATTGAGAATCTTCAGATGTTCCAATCCGTTTTTGTATAATGTCGAACAGACCTGAACCGTTGTCGCTCCCGCCAAAAGTTGTTTCACGGCATCATCTCCGGTGTGAATCCCGGTAGCAGCCGCCAAATCGCTTTCTACGATTCCATAAAGCAGCGCCATCCATCTTAAGGTGTGAGACATTTCAGCTGAAGTGCTTAAAAACCCTCCATAAGAGAGGCCGATCTTATCAATATCAAAATCAAAAGGATAAAAACGGTTAAAAAGAACCAAAGCGGCCGCTCCTTCGGCTGAAAATTTGTCAGCAATCCGGAATACGGAAGTGAAATAGGGGCCTATCTTCAATGCCACGGGCAAAGAGATCTCTTTTTTTACACGACGCAGGATCTCAAGATAACGGGCCTCGATCTCCGCAGACGTTTCATCAGGAGCGGAAGGAAGAAGAGCGATGTTTAATTCTAAGGCATCCGCACCGGCTTCCTGGACATTGCGGGCATATTCAGCCCATCCTTTGGCTGAATAGGCATTAATACTGGCGATTACGGGAATCTCCACACTCTCTTTCGCTTCCCGGATCAGCGCGAGATAAGCATCCTGGCCACGGTCAGCGATCATCTGTTCCACATAATCAAAACTTTCCGCGTATTGAGGGTAACCCGATTCCAGTTCAGCCTTTATACTCCGGGCTGTAAACTCTTCCTGAAAAATCGATTTTAAAACAACAGCACCGGCACCTTGGTCGCGGCATTGTCTAATACTCTCAACATTTTTTGTAAAATCGCTGCTGGCTACAATCACCGGGCTTTTTAATTCCAATCCCATGTACCGGGTCTTCAAATCAGCCATAAGTCCTCCTTTTCTTGCCGGGCGGATAGTCCTCTAGCAACCTTTCCCCTGCAGGATCTCTACGGTGCTTTTATCAAAAAGCGTAAAATGCTCATTATAACGGACGAGATTTTCTACTGTATGGTAAAAATTATCGCCCAAAAAACCGTCTTTATGATTAATGGTAAAACCTTTATTGACTAAATCAATGGACCGCTTCGCCATGATCACTGCTGCAGAAGCCTTTACGGCACAACTCCCTTTCGCCCCATCACAAAAAACACCGCAGATCGAGGAGATATAATTCTTAAAGGCATCAAAAAAGAGAGAAAGATTTCCGTCTATATAAAGCAATCCGGCTAAAGCTCCCGTCCCTGCGCCATAGACTCCTCCGCAAACAGAAGAGACCGAGCCAAACTTTGAAGTGATCAGCGCTGTGACCAGAGAAGCCAGAAGAGCCCCTTTTTCCGTTGTCTCTGGAGAAGCTTTTGTATTCAGGCCATACCGGGCCGGGGGAATAATAGTGATCAATCCCTTATTGCCCGACCCCGACACACTCATGACCGGCATGGTATCGCCATGCATCCGGGCAAAAACAGCCCCGGCTACTCCGAAATCATCCGTGCTTGAATCATAACGTTTGCCGTATTCGGCTGCCTTGAGATTGATTTCAATCCCTTTTCTTAATTTAGCCATCAGCGTCAGATCCTGAGAAAGCTTCTCCACCGATTCTTCCCAATACTCATCATGGAAAAAACTTTCATCGAGAATGAATTCTTCTTTCTTCTCATCGGATCCGTCGACGGTCTGCCTCCAGGGGATCTCCGCTTGCCGGCCGTTGAAGAGGACAGAAGTGACATTCAGATGACTTCCCTGTGTCACCACTTCACATTCTCCCTGTGAGGTGCCTATTTTTGTCTTAATATACAATCCGGGTGATTCGATGACTTTTAAACGGATATCAAAAGATTCTTTGAAAGCATGGCTGCGCCGGACGATCGTATTGTCTAACCCGTTGAAAATCTCCAGTTTCAAATCAGGACGGCCGGTAAAATATCCGTAAAGAGCGGCCCAAATCGTTCCGTGCTCATCTTCACCATTGGGAATCCCCGCATTAAAAGCATTTTTATATGTCAAAATATCGATTTCGATCTCAAATAAACGGGGCTCCTCTTTTTCAAGATAATACCCGGCAACAGCTGCATTCAGCCCGATGGCAGCAGGTTCCGTGCATCCGGAAGTAAACTGAAAAGCCTGTCGTAAGAGTGAAGTCAATGAAACGACCATGTCTCCGTCCTTTCTTATTTTTAAAAATGACGATTCCTATTCGTCCCCGCATCTCTCTGTATAGGGAATAAAACCGTCATACTGATGAAGATACTCATAATAACGGGTTACACCGTCTTCAAGGGTTGTAAACGGGCGCGAAAATCCGGCCTTTCTCAGAGCGCTCATATCGGCTTGTGTGTAAGATTGATATTTCCCCTTTAAAGCTTCAGGGAAAGTTATTGTCGCCAGTTTCCCCTTGTTCATGAGTTTGACCAGGGACTCGGCAATACGGATAAAGCTGGCAGCTTCTCCTGTCCCGCAATTATAGATACCGCTTATTTCAGGATGATTCAGCAAAAAAAGATTGACCTCTACCACATCATCCACATAAATAAAATCCCGCTTAAATTCTTCACTTCCCTGAAAGAGGCGCGCCTCTCCCGTATCTTTTAACTGATGGTAAAAATGATACACCGTAGATGCCATGCGTCCTTTATGGTTTTCCTGCTGGCCGTAAACATTAAAATAGCGCAAACCTGCAACCTGAGCTGTACATAGGCCGGCATTGGCTCTTAAATAACGGTCAAACAGATATTTTGAAAAAGCATAGACATTGAGAGGATTTTCATGGGCCGGATTTTCTGAAAATCCCTTTTCTCCATTTCCGTAAACAGAAGCAGAAGACGCATAAAAAAAACGGGTCTTGTTTCCCATGGCCTTATGGAACAGATGTTTTGTGTATTCATAGTTCATGGACATCATCTTTTCTCCGTCATGCTCCATGGTATCCGTACAAGCCCCCTGATGAAAGACTGCTTCTGTTTTTTCGTCAAAGAAAGAGTCTGCTTTCAGAAGGAAAATATCTTTATCCACATAATCCCGGAAAAGAAGAGCATTCAAATTCCGGCACTTTTCCCCGTTTTTTAAATCATCGACAATAAGAATATCGGTATAGCCCTGCCGGTTCAATCCCCGCACGATATTGCTCCCGATAAATCCGGCCCCTCCGGTGACAATGATCATAAATCCTCCTTACATATCCATAGTATTGTGAAAGGAAATAGGCCTTTTGTCAAGACATCCTTCCTCGGTTTAAACCTCTTTCGGCTATATCAGCGGGCCCTCGTCGGCGGATTTAGCCCTGTAAAGCTCCAGGTCGATTCGCCCCTGTGTGTCGACAATGACCCCTTCTGCCTGTAACCGCCTTTTTTGTTCATCAAACCCGGCCCCTTTCAATAATATTTTCCCCTGAGAGCCGACAACACGATGCCATGGCAATTGAAGAGACGCTGAAGAACTGTGAAGGAGGCGAGCCACACGGCGGGCCGCTTTGGGGTGCCCGGCCAAAAATGCAATATCTCCGTAAGTGGCGACACTCCCGTAAGGGACAGAGCGCACCGCTTCAATAATCCGGGCCGATAAAGAGTTCATTCCCCTCTCCTTTCATGAAAAGAGTACGTTGATAAAAGCAATGGTAAAAGGCACGGTTACACTGAGGACAAGGCCGCTGATAAACGAAAGAGAAGCAAATTCCGCTCCTGACGAGCGGACGATCACAGGAAGAGTCACATCCATCGACGTTGCGCCTCCGGACATGATAGGGCCGAAAGGAGTAAAATAACGGGCTATCAGAGGTGCCCCGAGAAGTGTTAAAAGCTCCCGCATCATATTGGCTGTCAAAGCCACAGCCCCGACAAGCGGCTCCCCCTGTTCTGTGATAATAATAGCGGACAGGCTGTAATACCCGTAACCTGCGCCTGTCAGAAGAGCCTCTCTTAATCCGATTGAGGGGAAGAGAAGTGATGCCAGAAGGTTCCCTAAAGCGGTTCCTGCTATAACCCCAAAGGGAATCCAAAGGACGCCCGCCTTCATTTTTTTCAACATTGAAAAAAGCCGCGAATCTCCCCCTAAACTCAAGCCGATCAAAAAAACCAAAAGAGAAAGAGCTGCCATCCCTCCTTTTTGAGGAGGCTTCAGCTTCATTCCGGCAGCCAAAAGACCGGCTCCGAAAAAAAGAAGAGGCAAAAGGCTCTCTATCAGAAGTATTATTTTTGTACTCTTTTTTTCCATATGAAGACTCCGACAAGCAAACTCCCTGCAACAGAAAAAAGGGTGATGATGAGAGCCTCACTCCCCACATTTCTCCACTGAAGAAGAACCGTCTTATCTGACCCGATACTCAATCCCATGAGAAAAAGAAGAAGCCCGATAGAGAGAGAGACACCCCCCCGGATGATGTCTAAAGCTCGGCCTTTCGGTTTTAAAACCCATCCTGCCGCCAATCCGGCAATCAAAAAAATAAGAAAAAACATCTAGGACCCTTCTTCCGTTTTAAACTGAATACTTTTTTTACGATTTCCCCGATAATACTCCCTCCACTGCGAAAAACTGAAAAGCAGAACCCCTGCCCAGATCAGGGAAAAACTCATCTGGTGCAGGTGCGTAAAGGGTTCTCCGAACAAAAAAAGAGCCAAAACCAGGTTCAATGTAGGAGTCAGATATTGGAGAAAAGCTATGGTACTTAACGGGACTCTGTTCGCCGCCAGAGCAAAAAGAAATAAGGGGAAAGCTGTAACGCATCCTGAAAAAAAGAGAAGAAGATGAATCCCTGCAGAGGCGCGGCCTAAAGCAGCCCCATTCGTGGCAGCCCATACCATATAGGCCACAGCAAGAGGAGTCACTATAGCGGTCTCGAGAGCCAATGCCGGTAAAGCCTCGGCTTTTGCCTTTTTTTTCATTAAGCCGTAAAGAGCGAAACTCACGGCCAATGTCAATGATATCCAGGGCGGCCGGCCCTGTCCCAAAGCCATAACGCCCACTCCGGTAAAAGCCAGGACAATAGCACAGCCTTTGGCTTTATTCACTTTTTCTCCCAACACGATCACTCCGAGAAGAAAACTGATCAACGGATTAATATAGTAACCTAAACTGGCTTCTACAATCCTGTCATGATTCACCGCCCAGATATATACTAGCCAATTGAGGCTCACAAAAAAAGCGCTGGCGCTGATCAAACGCATTTTGACAGGGCTATGTATAATCTCATTAATAACCTTTTTCCTTTTCACCGCAATGAGAAGTCCCAAAGAAAAAAGAAAAGACCAGACAATACGATGCGCCAATATTTCATAAGGGGAAACGGTTTTGAGTAATTTCCAGTAAACAGGAAGCCCTCCCCACAGCGAAAAAGCCAGGGCCGCAAAAAGGGCCCCTTTTAAGGACTCCCGGGGATCAGAGATCTCTGCGTTCATTGTTTTCCAGGTCTTTCACCGATTTGACATTATTTTTCCCCTGCCCTTTCCCTAAATAAAGAGCCCGGTCGGCTTCAATAATCACTTGCGATACACTCTTTCCACAGGAAAACATACTGACCCCCAATGTCATGGTCACATGATGATTCCGGCCGTCATAGGTAAAAGGAGACCGGTCGAGAGCCTGATTTATTTTTTCTGCTGTAATAATGCCGCCTTTGAGCGTCGTTTCAGGCAGAAGGATGATGAACTCTTCCCCTCCCCAGCGGGCTGCCATATCCTGCTTACGCAAAACATTTCCCATGGTCTCGGCAACTTGCTGCAGGAGAAAATCTCCGCAATCATGCCCGAATTGATCATTATAACGCTTAAATCCGTCTAAATCCCCGACAATCAAGACAAAACTTTTTTTATTCCGCTCACAGCGGGCCACTTCACCGTGAACCTGCTCCATGAAATAGCGCCTGTTGGCCAAGCCTGTCAGACTGTCATGATTGGCTAATTCTTTGAGCTGCTCATAGGCTTCTTCCAATTGCCTTTTCTTCATTTGAATCATTGTCTTGGCTTTTGTCAATTCAATATTTCTCAAACGATAGATCTCTGTTTCCTGACGTTCTCTCTCGATCTCATGCTTCATCATGATCATTTCCAGGGTGTGCTCTTTATTCCGGTCAGACAACTCCTCACTTTGCTGATGATACTCTTTGTAAAAGCTTAAAGCCTTTTCATAATCTTTTTTTTCTTCATAGAGCGATGATATTTTTTGATTTAAATCCAGACTCAATTCGTGAAGGTTCAATGCAGCCGCCCTCTTCTTTGCCTCTAAAAAAAGAGAAAGAGCCCTGTTCAAACGTTTTTGGCCGAAAAAGCATTCACCCAGGGCTTCCAGGTTTTTAACGATTCCGTATTCATCCTTCTTCTTATGCAAAATAAAAAGAGAGGCACGATAATGGCGCAAGGCTTGGGGGTAATGCGCCCTTTTCATGGATACGAGTCCGAGATTATGCCTGGAAATCGCCACTCCGTATTCATTCCCGCTTTTTTGCCGCAATTTAAGAGAGCGCTCAATATAATCCCAAGCTGCATCGTATTCTCCCAAATCACAAAAAGTCAAACCGATATTATTCAGCGTATCATGAAAACCCTGCTCATCGTTGACCAAATTATAGAGATCCAGGGCCTTAAAGTAGCATTCCAGGGTTTTTTGAGGCTTTTTCAAATGACGATAAACCACTCCGATATTGTTATAGGTCAAAGCGACACGCTGATGCTCTTTCCCCGCTTCATAAAGAGCTAAAAGGCGAAAGTACTCTTCTAAGGCTTTTTCATAATCTCCAAGATGCCGGTAAACGATTCCCAATCCGTTCAAGGCATTATTCACGACATCACTCAATGCTTTTTTTTCGCCTATGGCCAAAGCCTCCCGGAAGCATTCCAATGCTCTTCTGAAATGTGAGGAATGACGGCTGGAGCGGCCCAGCTGAATCAACAGACGAGCTCTCTCTTCTTTTGAAATCCTTTCTGTAGCTAAAAGGTTCTCCAAAAGTTCTTTTGCTTTCAGGGGGTCTGAAACCGAAAGCGCTTTAGCTCTCTCCATTTCGATCTCAAAATCTTTTTTTTTCATATTCTCCTTTGATAAGAGATGCCTTTTCTCCTTCGCCTGTTACGGCAAAGAAAATTTTTCCGGATGAATGCCTGTCTCCGGAACACCCCATGCAAGCAGGCCCCGGATAATATCATCTCTCATCCCTTTCGGCGCACAAATAAAGTAATGAGCCTCAAAAGGATGATCGACGTACTTTTTGATCCGGTCCAGATCCACATGACCCCGCTCCCCTCTTTTCGATTTGTCCCTTGAGAGCACATGGACGACTTTAAACCGTTCCATGTCCAGGGTCATCTGTTTTAATTCCTGGCGGAAGATGATGTCTTCTTTTCTTTTATTTCCCCAAAGCAAAGTGATGGGATGACGGCTTTTCACCTTATGGGCATAACGCAGCATTGAGAAAAGCGGGGTAATGCCGATTCCCCCCGCAATAAAAACCATCTCCGAAGCCTTATAATTCAGGAAACTGAATTGCCCGTACGGCCCGTCAATAATCAAATGATCTCCGGGAGTCAAATGATGAATCGTAGAAGTAAATTCACCTAACCATTTCACCGTAAAGGAAAGATGTTTTTCCCCGGGATGGGATGTAAGAGAAAAGGGGTGCGGGGCTGAAATACGCCCGTTATGCAAAGTGGAGACAAAGGCGTATTGGCCGGGCAGATAAGAAAAATTGTTTTTTTCGCATAAGACGGTCCATACTTCGTGATTCTCTTTCACGACGTCAATGATTTTATGGGATTCTTTTATCAACCGTTTTTTTCTTTCTGAAAGGGCTCCATGCAGAGCGGCCCATAACAGAAAAAGAGCACAGAGATACATGGTAAAAGGAGAAAATAGATTCTCCCGGTGCATGATCATGCCATGTATAAAAAAAAGAGGGAAAACGGCTCCATTTGTCTTATGAATGCTTTGTCTCAATTCATAGGAGAATAATCCTGCCTGATAACCGAAATTTGCAGCCGTATTCAAAAGTGATAAAAAGATTCCGGCATAAGCGGGCCAAAGATAGATTCCCCGGGGGAGTTTCCCGTATACAGAGGCAAAAAGAACAATATGAGCCGTTAAAGCCGCCAAAGCCATCAACGCGAATCGGTCCTGAAGGCGATAGCTTAAGGATGTTCCTAAAACAGGTTCTGTCCATGGAAAAGTAAGAAGAACAGCTGTCTGTAAAAAGAAAAAAGCATAGGCAATGTATCCCATCAGGGCTGAGATATCAAGAAGTGTAATGGCACCACCCTGAACCGCCATTTGGCTGCACCATAAATAGAAAGAGACCGCCGGGCAGAGGCTCCATCCGACAAAAAGCATCATTTTTTTCATAAGGCCTCTTCGTTCCTCTTGATAATTTTCTCAGTTCTTATCGTAATAAAAACTCCTTTACTCGTAAATACGCCCCTCATGATAAAGGCGTTGTACGTAGAGAATTTCACAAGCCCCATCCCCTGTATCTTCCCGGCTTAAGCTCGATTTCCAACGAACTTCTTTCCCGCGGATAAAACCATGGGCAGAGATGAGAAAGCCGGCCATCTTGATAATATCATCTTTTTTCACCCTTCTCAATGCCCGCCTGATGTTCTCTGTGGCAGGAATCACATGGGTATTGGCGGAGTTCCTGCTGACATATTCCGGTGTATAGGGGCTTTCCCCCCTGATCTCAAAAAAATACCATCGGCTACGTTGTCGGATACGAACAGTTTTCCGGATATACTCTTTGGCCATCCCTTTCCAGCCTAAGACAAAATCAAAGGGCGCGATCTTAGCGCTCCAGTCAAAATAGTAGCGTTTCTTAGAGAGAACGACAGCCGTGATTTCATATGCAGCCAGGGGCGTCAGCATCATCGTCCCGTTGGAAATCCGTATAGGAAACTCTTTTTGAGAAGTCTCTTCCTGCAGCGGATTCTTCCCTGTATACAGGGCGATATCATAATAATCAGAAGGGAGGGGGGCAGGTGACCGGAGAAGAGGCCATAGGAGAAGAAAAATGGTCAATGCTGCAGCGACACAAAGACCGGCTTTCACGGGACACCTCCCGGCACGGCGCGCCGTTTTCTTTTGCGGGTCAACAGATAGCCGCCGGCCATAATAAGTCCGCCCCCGACAATCAAATACCTGTTGAGTTCCAAACCTAAAAAGATTATTTCATTGATTGTCGTAAATAAAATCGTCATGAGGAAAAGAATAGACGTTTGATTGGTCGGAAGAAGCGAAAGGGCATAATTCCATAAGATGTAAGCCGCTCCTGATTGAAAGACTCCCATCTCGATAAGCCAGAACCACTCCCAAAAGCTTTGCGGCCAGCGCCCCTTTGTCAGGAGAAGCGGGGACATAAGAAGAGCTGTAATAGTGAATATTTTCATCAAGAACGCTACAATTTCATCCGGGCGACCCCGCAAAGGGCGAACCAGAACGGCGGAAAAATAGACATAGATCCCAAAAGTCAAGCCTGTTAAAACACCTAAAAAAATACCAAAATAAAAAAAATGATGCAAGTCTTTAAAATGTTCCTTTCCCAAAACAATAAGAAGAACACCTCCTAAAGAAAGCATCAGGGAAAAGATCTCAACCCACCGGGGCTTGACCTTTTCCAGCATGAATGAAAAGAACAACACAAAAACCGGGGATAAATTTTCCAATATCATCACCAATGTCCCCGACAAATAAATCAAAGTCAAATGATAAAAGAGTGAATTCAAAGCCACCCCGACAAAAGCAATCAGCAAAACAAGTTTCCAGCGTTCTTTATAATCGATATGGGGCAAATGCCCCCGCTTCAGCGTATATAAAAAAAAGATAAAGGTCCCAAACCAAAACCGCAATGCTGTGACCACAAACATATTCACGCCCTGAAGAGCCAGGTAACGGCCGGCCGGGCCGTGAATCCCCCATAAAAAAAGAGCGACGAAGGCATAGACCAACCCAAGGGTATTGGGACTGAGCCTTTTGATCATGAGCAGATTTTAACTCCTCTCAGAATCACATTCTCCAAAGGGAAATCCCGGTGAGGAGGGCGGTCTCCGGTGGGAAGGGCTGCAATGCGGTCGACCACATCCATTCCATGGGTGACCATCCCGAAAACACAATATCCGAAACCCGCTCCGGTATTATCTTTATGATCCAAAAATTGATTATCGGAGAGGTTAATAAAGAATTGTGAGGTCGCACTGTCAACAACAGATGTCCGTGCCATAGCCAGTGTCCCCCGCTCATTTTTCAACCCGTTTGCCGCTTCATTTCTGACCGGCTCCCGGGTCTTTTTCTGTTCCCCTTTCTCATCCAGGCCCCCGCCCTGAATGACAAAGCCCGGGATAACCCGATGAAAGAGAGTCCCGTCATAGAACCCGTCCCGGACATAGGCAAGGAAATTCTCAACAGTCTCGGGTGCCTCTTTGGTAAAAAGTTCAGCCTTGATTGCACCGTATTGTGTTATCATCTCCACTGTGATATTAGACTTTTTTTCCATACTCCTCCTTATGAGCCATTAACTTTCTGTCAATAAAAAACCAAAACAAAGCTGATATCGGAACACCCAGAAACAGCCCGAAAATTCCCAAAAAACGGGAAAGTATTAAAAGCATAATCATAACCGCCACAGGGTACAGACCGACCATCTTCCCCACGATCCGCGGATACAGAAAAACGCTTTCGATGACCTGGATCAAAAAATAGATGGCAGCCATGATCAGGATGGTTTTTAGACCAAATCCTGAAGACAGGACGATGACTGCCGATAAACCGAAGGCGATCCATATGCCCACATAGGGAATGAGATTAAAGATAAAGGTCATAATGCCGATAAACAGCGCATAAGGCACTCCGGCAATCAAAAGGCCTAAGAAAGTCGCTGTTCCTACGATCAGAGAATCCAGAAGGACGCCCCTGACATAACGGCCGAAGATCCGGTTGAAATGAAAATACCCCTCTTCGGCTTTTTTTCTTTCTTTGGTCGCAAACCGGGAAAATATCCAGTCTTTTATTTTGTCAAAATCCCGCAAAATGTAAAAGGTTACAACAGGAATAATAACAATATTGAAAAGCTGCTGGAAAAGGGTTGAGAACCCTGTAAAGAGAAGCGACAGTTGTTTGGTCAGATTGTTCATGAACTCTTTAATAGAGTTCAGAAGAGCTTGTGTGTCAATAAGATCTGTTTTTTCAAGGGCTTTCCAGTGTTTTTCAGCAAAAGCGAAAATCTCCGCCTGATTTTTCCCGATCATCTGAATAAGCTGTGTCATCTGATCCACAACTTTAGGAACGATCACCAACACCGAGAGAGTACTCAGGGCGATAATAAAAATCATAATAATCAGAACAGCCAGGCTTCTTTTCATCTTCTTTTCCAATATATCGGCCACAGGATCCAGAAGATAGGCCAGGAAAAGGGCGGTTACAAAAGGGATAAGGATGCCTTTCAGTTCATTCCAAAGCCAAAGAGTCAGGAAAAGCGAAGCCACGGCGAATCCCCGTTTCACACAAACGTGAGACGAAAGATAGGGATAAAAATAGTAAAAGAAAGCTAAGGCCAACAGAGGCGGCCCCAGAACCGGAGAAAAAAGGGCCGCCAGCAAAATAAGCACTAGAGTCAAAACCGCAAAGAAGAGACTATTCTTTTCCATGGGAAATATCCCCTTTCTTGAATTTCATGACAGGAAACAGGCCTATAATCGCAGGAAGAAGAATATTGAAAAAATAGATAAAGAGAGCTGCCCCCAAAGCTATTTCAGACGAGTGGCCGAAAAATTCATAAAACTCCATGAGAGAGACCTCTTTAATTCCCCAATCAGCGACTGTCAACGGGAGAGCTGTTTTTAAAAACAAAGAGATGACATAACCGTTTAAAGCCACTAAAAAAGTCCCGGCTTTCAGCGATAAGGAAAAAAAGACAAATTCAGCCAGGTAACAGACATACATCGTGATGGTCATCAGAAACAATACAATATTATCCTTTTTGTTGCTGTCTTTCACGGCAATGAGAAATTCCTCCCCTTTGCCTTTATAGAGAAAGGGAATCCGCGAAAGAAAATGATACAACGTCTTAGGATACCGGGTATAAAGGATAATAAACGTCAGAAGAACCGCCGAAAAAAAATAAACCACAATTTTCAACGGAAGCGGATAAGGAAGAGGCATAAACTGAAGAAAAAAGATGCCGAGAAATGTCGTTATGGAGAGATTAAACATCTTATCAATACCGACCAGGGATATTGTCTTTCTTTTCTCCAATTTTGAAATAAAAAAGCAGCGTCCCATCTCCCCTAAGCGGGCCGGCGTCAGAATCGAAAGAGTATAACCGGCCATCATGGATGTCGCAGCCTCTCTAAAACTCATGGGAACATACCGAGAAACCAGAAATTTCCATTTAAAAATATTAAAAAGCATGCCTGATATGAAGCAGAGCACCCCGGCAAGAAAATAACCGGCATTCATATGGCTCAGATATCCCCATAAAAGACGATAATTGATCTTAACGGCAAGATACCAGACAACGGCTGCCAGCAGCATGATCTTTGTAACATTGATTAAAATCTTAGCGGATCGATCGCTCACTTTTCCACCTGTAGCCTTTCCATACACCCCAAAAAGAAAAAACAATGATTTTCACAGGATAAAGAAGGGCAAAAAAGGGAAAGAAAAAAATCTCCCGCTTTCTCCCCGCCTTTAAGGCTCCGGCTGCAAACGCCGTCATCTCCGCTCCTGCTTTCAACCCTAAAAGCATAGCCGCATATCCCAACGGAATGCCGGGTCTCCACAAAACACAGGGAATGAGAAGAAAGTACACGACCGCCGTTAAAAACGCTGTCTTTTGCCATAACTTTAGATAGAGATTTTTACCGTATTTTCTCTTATTTTTTTCGGCATACTCCCCCGGAGCATACCAACGTCGGGTCAGGACAACGGTCTCCTTCTCATACATCGGTTTAATCATATAGTATTTTTGGATTTTTTGAAGAAGAAACATATCATCCCCGGATGCGATAACCGGTGTTCCTGCATACCCTCCGACCTCTTTAAAAGCTGCAACAGAGACCGCCATATTGCCCCCGGAACAGTAGGGAGCCTGACGGCGAGAAGCCAAAGAAAAAGCAAAAAGGGAACCGCTCAAACTTTCCAGCGACTGAAAAAGAGAAGCGTTTTCAGGAAGGACCATCCCTATAGCCATTCCTGTTTCCCCATCCAGCAAACGCCCGCCACGAAGAATCCATTCGGGGTGCGGGCGACAATCGGCATCGGTGAAAAACACGAAATCAGTTTGAGCCGTTTCCATGATTTGGGTTATTCCCCACTTTTTCCCCGGCAGATGTGAAGGTTTATCCGTCAGATGGATGACCATGGCCTTTTCCTCTTCACGGCAGAAGTCATCCATGAGTTTGCCGGTTTTATCCTGAGAATTATCATCAACCAGCAGAAAACGACTGATAAGTGACCGCCCTTTTAATTTTTTAAAAGCTTCAAACAAATGGGGCAGTTGGGCTTCTTCATCACGGGCCACTACAGCCACACTCAGCGAAGGAAAAGCCGTTTGAATACGCTGAGTCTTTTTTAAAAAACCCCCAATCACCCAGAGAGCGAAACCCAGGTAAAAAGGAGTTAAAATAAGAAAAAGCCATGTCCACAGGGGCATGAATTCAATCTCCTGTTCCCGGGTTCAAAGCTCATTCTTCATCCTAGGGACGAATAAACAACCCGGTTTCCGGCTGTACAGCCAAAGCAAATGATGTGTACGTCCCCTTCTTGATCAAGACACGGGCCTTGAGAATCGGATAAGGTTGCTCTTTCCCACGAAGCAGCTGATAGTCCACATACCTTATTTCTGAAATATCCGCCCAGCATAACTCTTCATCGGGGAAAAAAAGGCCGGAAAAGAATTTTTCTAGCACAGGGAGATCTTTTGTATCCAAATCTTCATAATAGAGACCGGTCTCTTCCATAAGAGCTTCCGGAGCCAGAAAAGCCGCGGCCTTTAAGACATCACCTGCCTCACAGTATTGTGCAAAATCTGTCCATTTAAGGGTTAAAAAGGGGTTGACTCTTTCTTTCATTTTTCTGTCCATTAAAGACCAATACGTCTGGAATGAATCAGGTTCTTCGCCCCGAAGCGGGATGACCTCTGCAATACCCGTCTGCTCTCTTTCTCCGTAGACTTCTTCAATGTCGATCTTTATCACGTATCGGATTTCCAAATCGACAAGCAATATATCATAGAAACGGGCTGTCTCTTCAGCTCTTTTTCGGACCAGGTCCTGAGCAGAAATCCAATCAGGCAAAAAGGAGACCTCTTGAAGAGAGGCCGTATTCTCCAGCGAAACCTGAACCTTATCCCCCGCCTGATAAGCTTTATAAAAACGGGTAATATCCGATTCATTTCCGGGTGCCCCAAAAGCAACAAAGAAAGTGACAGATAATGATGAAGGCCTATTGATCTCATGCCGTGCCGGAGCCCCTGCGGCAATACGAAAGCCCCGAAAATCCGTTTTCACGGCAAAATAAAGAGATTCTCCGATCCCTTTCCGGGCCCCGCCGGGTATCCACATCGTCCCCGGAAGGCCGTCTAAAGCCTTTCCGGGCCCGAACTCTCCGTCAATGGGAATCTGTCCGACGGGGTTGTGTGATGTCTGATACTCTGATGTCGCCCAATAAGGGCGAACATCATAACTCCATTTAAAAAGTTGTAACTCAAGTGAAGCATTACGGGGTTCAGCGGATAATACAAAAAGAAACCCCGAACACAGCAACAGGACAAAATATTTCAAAGACCGTATACCTCCCGGGCCGGAGGGTTGATGGCCACCGTTTTTGAAAGCTGCCGGAAACGGCTGCGGTATTTTTCAAAAAGATTCCCCGGAGCCGTATACTGAATAACGACGACCCCCTGCTCAGCAGGACAAAAGAGCGTATATTCGGTAAACTGCTTGTTGCGTGCGGTTTCCCTGTAGGAATAAATGATGATTTTTGACCCCGCAACCGGATCATCCACAGCTATCTCCTCGTGGATTGAAAAATTTTCATGAAAAGAAAAGGCCTGAAAGAACTTTCTTATAAAGGCTTCCAGCCCTTCAGAACCAGACGGCTCCGCCGTAACCATGGAATAGACATCTTCCGGACCGTATGCGATAAGGTCGCAATAGTCCTGAGCGGTATCAATTTTCCATCCCGCCGGATACTCCAACGTCAGAGAAGCCTTTTCTCCCGGAAGGTCCACAGTCAAGCGCGAAAAAGATTCCGGCTTTTCAGCAGACTCTTTACCCGCACAGGAGAAAAGAAAAAAAACACAAAAAAGAATAAAAAAGGAAAAAATCGAACGGCCCATGTGCACCCCCCCCTTTTTTACTCCATTTTAACACTGTTCTTCGCTATATTCAAGAATATTCAGATGTTATTCTTTTTCTCTTTTTTTGCTCCCAAAGACTCGTCTTTTCCGTGGCGGAGGATGCGTCCTTCTTTCATAAAAACCGTCTCTTCGGCCATATTTGTTGAAAGATCGGCTATACGTTCAAGGTTCTGGGCAATCCGGATCATGTGATACCCGTATAAAGCCAACCCGGGTTCAGAAGCCATGACATCAAGTGATCGTTTTAAGATTATCATTTCTATCTCATCCACAGAATCATCAATAGAGCAGACATCCCTGGCCAGAGCGGGGTCTTCTTTCATAAAAGAGAGAAATGCCTTCGAAAACATCAGCAAGGCCGAGTCAGACATGTCATGAAGAAGCTGATAAACATCCTTTTTCTCAAAGGTCTTCAATTCCGCGGCACTTTCGCAAATATTCACAGCATGATCACCTATACGCTCTAAATCATTATTATTTTTTAAAATTGTTATGATCTTACGCAAAGGTGCAGCCTCAGGCTGATACAAAGCGAGCACCGTTGTACAAAGTTCATCAATGTCGATCTCCATGCGGTTGACACTTTTCTCCATCTCTAAAACTTTTTGACAGGCTTCACTGTCTCGGTTGAAAACGCCCTTCAAAGCCAGATTCAACATAGACTCAACAGTTTTAGCCTGTATAAAGATCTTTGCATTGATTTCTGCCATTTTTTTCTCGATCATACTTCTTCTCCTTAACCGAATTGCCCGGTGAGAAAATTTTCCGTTTTTTCGTGGGCAGGATTTGTAAAAAGCTTCTCTGTGGTCCCATACTCCAGCATTTCACCTAAATAAAAAAAGGCCGTATAATCCGATATGCGTCCGGCCTGGGCCATATTATGGGTTACAATGATAATGCTGACATGTTCCTTTAACTCCGAGAGAAGTCCCTCGATCTTTGCTGTAGCAATAGGATCCAATGCGCTTGTGGGTTCATCCAAAAGGATCACATCCGGATTCATCGCCAAAGCCCGGGCCATACAGAGACGCTGCTGCTGCCCGCCTGAAAGAAATGTTCCCCTGTCATAGAGAGAGTCTTTGACTTCATCCCATAAAGCGATTTTCCTCAAAGATTCCTCCACAAGAGTGTCAAATTCATGTTTTTTCTTTTTGATTCCGTTGAGCCGGTAACCGGCAATGACATTGTCATAAATCGTCATATGAGGAAAAGGGTTCGGCTTTTGGAAAACCATTCCTATTCTTCTGCGTACTAGGATCGGATGCATTTTCGCGATGTTTTCTCCATTCAAAAATATATCTCCCTCAATCCGGGCGCGCGCCTCGATATTGACTTCATGGATCCGGTTAATACAACGCAAAAATGTAGTTTTTCCGCATCCGGAGGGGCCCATGATCGCTGTGATCTTATTTTTGAAAAAATCAATATTCACATCAGCGACCGCTTTTTTGGAACCGTAAAAGGCATTCAAGCCTCTGATATTCAGAACTTTATCTGCCATTTTTTCACCACCCATCGTGTTATCAAATTCAATATAAGAACAAAGGTCACAAGGATAAAGGAAGCCCCCCATGCGATTCTGATCCATTCCGGGTAGGGGCTGGTCGAATAGTTATATATTAATAACGGTAAAGCGTCCACGGGTTTGAAGAGATCTGTGTTCAAAAAGGGATTACCGAAAGCTGTAAAAAGCAAAGGAGCCGTCTCCCCTGCAATACGTGAAACTCCAAGAAGAATGCCTGTTAAAATCCCGCTGAGGCCGGCGGGGAGGATGACGCGAAGGACTGTTTTGTAATAAGGCGCTCCTAAAGCCAAAGAAGCTTCTTTGAGGCTTTCCGGAACCATTTTCAATGTTTCTTCCGTTGATTTGATAATAATAGGCAGCATCATAATGCCCAGGGCGACTCCTCCGGCCAAAGCGGAGAAATTTTTCATAGGAAGGACAATCCAAATATAAATGACAATACCCATAATAATCGAGGGAATTCCCTGAAGCATATCCACGGTAAAGCGAATCAATTGTGATATTCTGTTTTTGGGATGATCGTTGATAAAAAGAGCCGCCCCGACAGCCACAGGAACAGAAAGAAATACAGCGATAAGGATCAACAAAAGCGTCCCGACCAATGAGTGGACGATACCGCCGCCGCTTTCCCCTACCCCGGCGGGCATGGAAACAATAAAATCCCAGTTGATTACGGCAATTCCCTTCTTAAAAATATACCCCAAAAGGAAAAGGAGAGGAATCACGACAAGGGATGCAAAAAAAAGAACCAGGCTGTGGAACAGACGGTCTTTGGCCATGCGTTTTTTCACAGTCAACTCTTTCATCTACCCTCCTACCTGAAAACGTTTCATAATGCTTTTTCCTATGGAATTGATGATTCCGGTTAAAAGCATCAGGACAAGCCCCACCGCAATCAGCGCTGTTGTATGCATTCCGTCCGCTTCACCGAACTCGTTGGCGATTACGCTGGCCATGGTATTAGCCGGGCTGAAAATCCCTTTGGGTATAAAATTCGAATTCCCGATAAGCATGGTCACCGCCATGGTCTCCCCTACCGCCCGGCCCAAAGCCAGAAAAAAACCTGCGGTTATTCCCGAGCGGGCATAGGGCAGAATGATATGAGCAACGACTTCAAACCGCGTGGCACCCATGGCATAAGCAGCTTCTTTCAAATCACCGGGCACCATGGATATCACATCGCGGCCCAGAGATGCCGCATAAGGAATAATCATAAGAGAAAGAATCAGAGACGCTGTCAGCACGCCTACTCCGTAGGGGATAACACCTAATTTGATCTGAAGTGATTGAACCAAAGGCATAAGGATCATGATCCCCCAAAACCCATAAATAACAGAGGGGATCCCCGCCAATAATTCAGTCACACTTTTAAACGCCGCTGCAAAAGGCCCTGTTTTAATATACTCCCCCAAAAGAATCGACAAGGCCATGGAAAAAGGAAAAGCTATCAAAATACTGAGAAAAGATGTCATAAGTGTTCCTGCGATAAAGGGGAGAACGCTGAAAGCATTTTCCATGGGGACCCAGCGGGATGTCGTAAAAAACTTCAGACCCGTCTCTCTGAAAAGAGGAAAAGATTGAAGGACAAGTGTTACAAAAAAGGCTCCCAGGACCATAAGAACCAGGGTTCCTGAAAAAAGAAGAAAGGCGGAAAACCCTTTTTCTTTTACCTTATGAACTTTAAGAGGAGAAGCGCTCATGCGCCCCTCCTCATTATTTTTCTTTCGTTTCATCATCTCAGTTACTTCAAAATCGGTTTCCCGTTGTACTGAGTCGATCTCAATACTGCTTCTGCTTTTTTTACGGCTTCTTTGGACAATTCCCCATATTTCAACTCTTCATTGTAACGCTGTCCGTCATGGATCATCCACCAGAGAAGATCAAGGGTCTCCTTTGCTTGAGCCAATGTCCGGCCCCCATAGTTTTGTTCTTTGAACAAGATGACCCAGGTAAAACTGGAAATAGGATAGCCGTCGGTAGCTGCCGTATCGGTAATGGTCACCCGTGTATCTGCGGGCATATCAGTATCTGCTGCCAGCCCGACTCCTTCCAAAGTAGGAGCTATGAAACGTCCGCTCTTATTTTTCACAGAAGCGACAGGCATACCGTTGGAAAGAGCATAGATCACTTCCACGTATCCGATAGAGCCGGGAATATTCTTGACCTGCCCTGCGACTCCGGCATTTTTCGCTGCCCCGATCGCCGTAGCGCCCCAGGAGGGAGTCTTGCTTCGCCCCATCCCTGTTTCCCAATCAGCGCTCACTTTTGAAAGATAATCAGTAAAGATGAATGTCGTTCCTGAACTGTCAGAGCGGCGGACAACGGTAATCCGCATCTTCGGAAGATTCACTGTTTTGTTCAGACTCTGGATCCGCTGATCATTCCAGAGTGTTATTTTCCCCATAAAAATATCAGCGATGACATCACCGGTCAGCTGAAGTGTGGGGCTTCCGGGTAAGTTGTACGTTACGGCCACAGCCCCGAGGCAAGTGGGGATGTGAAGGATCTCTTCTTTGACTTCGCGAAGCTTCGCATCATCAAGGTAGGCGTCTGTCCCGCCAAAATCAACGACTTTTGCCAAGACCTGTTTGATTCCACCGCCGGAGCCGATGGCCTGATAATTGACTTTGACACCCGTCTCTTTATGATACTCAGAAAACATCTTCGTATATAAAGGATAGGGAAACGATGCACCTGCACCCATGAGCTCTTTTTCAGCTGCTTCTACAAAACTCAAACTTCCCATGAGAACAAAACCTAACATAATCCACTTCATCAATTTTTTCATAAGACCTCCTTTTGTCTTTTTAAACCATACGCTCTTCCTGTGAACCGGAAATTAACGAAATGTTAAAAATACGTGAATTCCTGAAAACAAACTTCTTAACGGAATATTAACAATAAATTCAATTTCCTTTTAACTTATGATAATATCATAGAAGGGAAAGGGGAGTCTTTATGAATGACCTTATCTTTGTCGTTGAAGATGAGACGGATATTGCCGATCTCATCAGCCTTCATTTAAAAAATGCGGGGTTTTCCGTAGAAACGTTTTTGAACCTCAATGATTTTCATCTTCGTCTGGAGCAAAAATTACCGCGGGCTATCCTGCTGGATCTGATGCTTCCGGACGGGGACGGCATGGAAGCCTGCAAAGAACTGAAGAGAAATGAGAGGACGCATTCAGTTCCCGTCGTCATGGTCACAGCCCGAAGTGATGAGATCGACCGTGTTTTAGGACTTGAAATCGGAGCAGACGATTATATTGCAAAACCTTTTTCCGTCAGAGAGCTCACAATACGCGTTAAGAATCTTATTAAAAGGAGTTATCCCTCTGATGAACCGGTGGGGAAAGAGGCTTTTTCACTGACAGAACATATTCAAATCGACCCTCACAGGCATATGGTTTTAGTTGACGGACGGGACAGAGAGCTGACGGCCACTGAGTTTAATATCCTTCTTTACATGTCCCGCCACAGGGGGTGGGTCTTTACCCGGGAGCAGATTCTGGATCATCTCTGGGGAGATGAAAAGGCTGTGTTAGAACGTACAGTCGATGTTCACGTCAAACATATTAGAGAAAAAATAGAGCCCTACGGCGACCTGATCAAAAATATCAGAGGCGTCGGGTATAAGTTGGACTTATGATACGCTCTATCTTTTTAAAAATCATTCTTTTCTTCAGCATCATCATCGCATTGCTGGTCATTCCCCTCTCTCTTTTTTCTTTTCGCTCTATTGAAGATCATATGACCCATATTCTGAAAAGAGACCTCAGAAAAATCGCAGTTGCCGCCATTCCCCCTTCCGCCTTGCTTTCAGATCCCGGCGAACTGGATCGTGAGATCAAAATATTGGGGAAAAAGATCAATACGCGGCTCACTGTCATCGATACAGAGGGATTTGTTTTAGCTGACTCAGAAAATGACCCCCGACTCATGGAAAACCATAAAGATCGCATTGAGATACGCCGGGCTCTGCTCAAAGGGGAAGGATTTTCCATACGTTACAGCGATACAGAAAAAAAGAGAATGCTTTATACGGCTGTCCCTATCAGGACCGCCTCAGAAGAAGGAACCGCCCGAGGAGTGATACGGGCAAGTCTTTATCTGGAGGACATTACCGCACTCAATAAGGAATTGACCGGCCATCTTGTCGGCTTTCTGAGTGTTCTTATTCTTCTGGCCCTTCTGCTGGCCTTTTTTCTTTCCCGCACATTGTCTGCTCCGATCAAAGCCATCGCCGGGGCTTCTATGGCTGTTTCCCGGGGTGAATTCGGTGTCAAGGTTCATTTAAAAAACAACGATGAGCTAAAAATATTGGCGGATAACTTCAATTATATGACACATCAGTTATCGCTTCTTTTTCAACAGGCACGGACAGGAGAGGAAAAAATTATCAATATCATTGAAGCTTTAGATGAAGCTCTTTTCGTTGTCGATAACCATCGGAATATTACTCTTGCTAATAACAGTTTCTGCAACATCACGTCTTGTCCGGAACCGGAAGGCAAGAAAGCCGAAGATATCATCCCATGGCCTGAACTTTTGGCTTTTACAGATGAGAAGCATAAGACAAAGGAGAACGCCGTGCAAGAGATCTCCTTTGAAGAAAAAATATGGCTGGCGGCCGTTAACCACACCCTTTCAGGAGAATCGATCATTCTCCTCCACGACATTACGCCTATCAAAAGGGCTGAAAAATTAAAAAGGGATCTTGTAGCCAATGTTTCTCATGAACTCCGAACACCTCTGACAGCCATTAAAGGGTTCATAGAAACTCTTCAGGAAACAGCCAGAGATGATCAAAAGCGCTATTTTGAAATCGTCGCTGACCACACAGACCGGCTGATCCATATTGTCCGGGATCTCAGTGCCCTTTCCTCTCTTGAAAAAGGGGAGAAAAAGCCTGAAGAAATAGTTTCGCTTGACACGATCATTCGCGATGTCTCTCTTCTCTTTGAAAAGCGGGTCCGTGATAAATCCCTGGATTTTCAACTATCGTTATCTGAGGAACCCCTTTTGATAAAAGGCGACTCCTTTCGGCTCGAACAGATGATGATCAATCTTCTGGAAAATGCCCTGAAATATACAGATCACGGTTCCATTGAAGTTTCTCTTTCCAAAGAGAACACCCGCGCCTGGCTTACTGTCAAGGATACAGGTATCGGAATCCCCCACGATAAACTGGAAAGGATTTTCGAACGTTTCTATGTTGTGGACAAATCCCGGTCCCGCCAAACAGGCGGCACCGGGTTGGGGCTTTCTATTGTCAAACATATCGCCCTGCTTCACGGCGCTTCTGTCGACGTCCGTTCCCTTGAGGGCCAAGGCTCCTGCTTTTCTTTTGGATTCCCGCTTCTGAAATAAAAAAAGGGGGCTCATTCATTGAGCCCCCTTGCCTTTAAATATATCCTTTTACAATTATGACGCTCTTTTTAAGTCAACAAACTTTTGAACGACATACTGCATTTTATTTTTATACTCCAGCAAAAGACCGTCCCATTTTTCAAGCTCTTCCTGACGGCTGTCCACAGCCTGCGCCATCTCCGCCTGCTGAGGATTAAACTTATCAAGATGAGAATCGATGTTCCTCATAATCCCTTTAGCGTCATTGATCAGCCCTTTGGCCATGTTTTTCAGTTTGCCTGCTTTAAGATAATCCTGCATTTGACTTAACCGCGTTGTATAATCTTCAACATCAAAATACGCTGTCCCGATTTTTCGAATAACATCTGCTGAGACACTCTTTACACCCTTGATCTCTTCAACACGACGGGAAAGGACCTGGAGGAGCTCACGCGCTGTGTCATACTCTTTTTGATTGATTTCAGCAGCACTTTCCGCTTTTTGAAATGACGCATACACATCATCGATCATTTTAAACTCTTCTTCACGTTGAGCCAATTCCGCAAAATTTTCATTAATTTTGGGAATATTCGCTTTGACAAGAGAAAACTTTTCAACCTCTGCCTGTACATCTTTTTTGATTCCGTCAAGCTGACCCAAAATATCCACAAGAACTTTTTCCGGATCGACTACAGAAAGTTTTTCCTGGGTCAACACATACTTGAACGGGTACCGGTCCCGGGAAAAGACAGTCAGCTCATAATTCCCGGCAGATTGCTCCTTATAGGCAGTTCCTTTAGTTTCAGGATCAAAAACAGCGACCATCGTTTTGAGATCGACCTGATCGAACTGAAAAACGCCGGACCGATCGATATCAGCCACGACCTTTTTGACGGCTTCGATTCCCTCTCCGGTTGTTCCGGGCAACTCGCCGTCATATTTTGTCTTATACATATCAATAGCCACCTGAAGTGTGGATAACGTTTTTTCCGCTTCAGAACGGCTGTGCAAATCCTTCTGGTTCAACTGAGTAGGCCGTACAAATGAATATATCAGGGCCCCTAATAGAACAACGATGACGAGGTCCAAAAGGATCATGCTTTTTCCTCTATTGTTCATACACCACCTCCGTATTATTTCTCCATTATCCTAACATAAGAGCGTTCAAAGTCAACATTTATGTTGAAGTTTATTCTCTTCTTTCAGCCTGCTCCGTATCTCATTTAGAGCCTGCGCATAAAAACCTCCGGCAAAATCGGGAAAAGTCCATGGGAAAGAAACCCAGGCTCCTTTTCTATATTGCAATATCATATCCCCCCAGACGGATCTTCCTAAATAAAGTTTTTGCCCCCCCTCTTTGTAGGAGGCTAGCACGATTTTATAAGTATCCATATACCCGGGGTCGATATTCACTTGGCGTTTCCCGTCTTTGCACCATTGATTTTCCTCACGCGATGCCTTCTCTTTCCATAGAACAAGCTCTTCCGGGCTCTTCAGCGGGCTGAAAGAGAGAAAAAAACGAAAAAGTCCCGCTCCCATCTCTTTTTCATAATATCCGGTCATCTCAAAAGGAAAAACAGGGCTGATATAATCAACAGGCCCGAAAACCCCTTCCAAAGCTTCGACGATCTTCTGTTGACTGACTTTCGGAGACGCAATCACGCCTGCAAAGAATTTAGCCAGCGGAGGGCTCACGTTTTTCCCCTTTCAGGGCATTCAATGCCTCCCTGGCATTCTGATACATTTGAGGATGTATCCCGAAATACTCTTCTATTGTTTTTTCGGGATCCCGTTTAACGTTGATATTTTTTTTAGAAGACGGAGTCGTGACCCGCATAAAATCACGGGCAAAAAAGGCCTGAGCCTCTCCGGATACCCGTGATATACAAAGATGATTCATGCTTTTTTGAAAAAAGGATTCTCTCCAGTGAAAGAAAAATTCATTTTCTGTTACCGGGTCAGGAGAAAAGCGATATCTCCATTTCGGCTGCAAGGCCGGGCTGAAGGTATAAAGATTCCATTGCCCTTCCCGATACTGAACCGATGCAAAGGCAAATTTTTGAGAAATGACTCGCTTCTCTGTATGGCGCAATGCCAAGGGTTCCGAAAAAAGGTACCCGGGATCGATCAGATACTCCCCCCCGCCTATCCGGGCGACTAATGCGCAATGCACACGGCGTCCCCATTTCATATCAGCCAGGACATAATCTGTGCGAATATGCAAAGGGTCAAGAAGGCTTTTCAAAGCATAAGTCAAAGAAAAACATGTCCCTCCCAATCCGTATTTTTCATGGTCTTCAAAGACTTCAGAGGGTTTGCGGAGAATGTTTGCCGGGTCCGGTCCGCTTTCTTTCGCAAACTTGATGATCTTGGAAAGGTTTTCATAAGGTATGCAGGCAAATTTTGCTAATACCTCACGGAGAAGAGAGAAATCCTTTTCCGATGAAGACGTTGGCATCATACGATCTCAGAAACCATAGTAAACATCGGCATAAAGAGGGCGATAACGATTGTTCCGATTCCCCCTCCAAGAAAGATCATAATCATCGGCTCCATGGCCGTGGTCAATGTCCCGACAGCCTGATCTACTTCCAATTCATAAAAATCGGCGATTTTTGAAAGCATATCTTCTAAAGCGCCGGACTTTTCTCCGGCGGATATCATAGAGACGACCATAGGGGGAAAGACTCTGGCTTCCTGCAGAGGAACAGAGATCTCCGATCCCCCGGAGACCTTCGTCCGGGCCTTTAAAAGCTCTGCTTCGATGTATGAGTTTCCCGCGGTTCTGGCGGTGATCTCCATGGACTTCAAAATATCCACGCCGCTGGCCACCAGAGTTCCGAATGTCCGTGAAAAACGCGCCACGGCATTCTTTTTTGTGATATCACCGAAAATAGGTGTCCCGAGCACAAATCTGTCAAAGAGATAACGCCCCTTTGGGCTTCTTTTCCAAACGACAAAAATGACAACAGTGGCAATGATGATAAAAAGGATCTGAACAATATACTTCTGGATGAAGCGGCTGAGATCGACGACACCCTGAGTCAATCCGGGAAGGGTCGATCCCATGCCTTCAAACATCTCCTCAAAAGTCGGAATAACAAAATACATCATACCGATGATCAAAGAAAGGGCCACAACCATGATGATTGAAGGATAGGTCATGGCGGATTTGACTTTCCCGATCAGCTCCATGTTCTTTTCCATATAAATGGAGAGACGGTCCAAAACATTCGTCAGCAAACCGCCGGCTTCGCCCGCTTCGACCAGAGAACAATAGAGGTTATTGAATACTTTTGGATATTTCCTTAACGCTTCATTAAGAGGCTTTCCGGATTCCACCTCACTTTTGACATCTTGAACAACATTACGAAAAGCTTTGTTTTCCATCTGTTGGCTGAGAATACTTAAACAGTCCACAAGGTTAATGCCGGCATTGAGCATCGTAGAAAACTGCCGGGTAAATACGACAAGGTCTTTGGTCTTGATTCCTGTTCCGAAAGAAAAACTCAGGTCTTTAGGCTTTTTTGTAATACTTTCCACGGCGATATTGCGTCCGGTAAGAATGCGATTGGCTTCCGTTGCGTCAGCCGCCTGAATCTCGCCTTCGGTTTTTTTCGAACCGACCATTCCGACATATTTAAAAACCGGCATATTGAACCTCCCTCTTAATGACCTGCATTGATCTTGTTGATAAGTTCTTCGGGAACAGGTGAACGCTTGACAGCATCTTCGTAGCTGATAAGGCGTTCCGAGTATAGTTTGTAAAGCATGGCATTCAGAGTCGTCATTCCATACTTCTGTCCTGTCTGCATATGAGAGACGATCTGCTGTATCTTATCTTCACGGATCAGGTTTCGAATTGCGGGTGTCGCCACAAGGATCTCAAATGCAATGATGCGGCCACCGCGGTTTGAAGGAATAAGCTGCTGGGAGATGACCCCTTCCAGGACAAAAGAGAGCTGGGTCCGGACCTGCTGCTTTTCATGGCCGGGAAAAACATCAACAATACGGGATATCGTCTGAGCCGCAGAGTTGGTATGAAGGCTGGCAAGACATAAATGGCCTGTTTCAGCGATCTTTAAAGCAATCCGCATGGATTCAATATCACGAAGCTCTCCGATGAGAATGACATCAGGATCCTGGCGGAGGACATGCTTCAAAGCAACCTCAAAACTTCCCGTATCGGTTCCCACCTCACGCTGATTGATCACACTGTTATTATGGCGATGAACAAATTCAATAGGATCTTCAATGGTCATGATATGGGCTTTCGTATGCTCATTGATAAAATCCACCATCGCCGCCAAAGTGGTCGATTTACCCGATCCTGTGGGACCTGTCACCAAAACCAGCCCGTTAGGCCTGTTGCAGAGATCTTTCAAAACCGGAGGCAGCCCCAGCTGTTCGAAAGGTTTGATTTCAAAGGGAATCGTCCGCACGGCCATTCCAACGGCACCCCGTTGACGGAAAACATTGCCTCTGAAACGGGAGACTCCCTTGACAGAAAAGGAAAAGTCGAGTTCATTGGTCTCTTCAAACTGTTTTTTTTGAGCGTCTGTTAAGATGCTGTAAACCAGCGCTTGCGTATGCTGGGGATTCAAAATAGGCATATTGGGGACTTCCTGCAAAACACCGTCCACTCTCACCACCGGAGGCTTTCCCACGGTAATATGAAGGTCGGAGGCATTTCGAAGCTGCATATATTTAAAAAGTTCTGTGACATTGATTTTCGTAGCGGGAGTCGAAAAGGTCTGTGATTCGTTCCTTATGGAACTTCCCGCGCTGAATCCCGATTTATCTTCACTCAAACCCATGACTCTCCTCCTTAATCCTCAAAGGTCGTTCTTATGATTTCCTCATAAGATGTCGTCCCCTGTTTAAATTTCAGAATAGCGCTCTCCCTCAAAGTCCTCAGGCCTTCTCTTCGAGCCACTTCTTTAATATCCAGGACCGAACCCCGTTCCAAAACGACACGCCGCAGATTTTCAGACATCGGCATGACTTCATAGATAGCGATACGTCCCTTATACCCCGAATTATTGCATGAAGGACATCCTCTTTTTTGAAAAAATTTCAAAGAGGCCGCCTGCTCACGGGTGATCCCGATGCTCACCAGTTCCGCTTCGGTAGGCCGGTATTCTTCTTTACAAGCCGGGCACAGGGTCCTCATCAATCGCTGAGCTAAAACCAATACTGTCGATGATGCGATCAGGAAGGGCTCTACGCCCATATTGATCATTCTGTTAATCGTCGAAGGGGCATCATTGGTATGGAGAGTACTCAGGACAAGGTGGCCTGTGAGAGCCGCCTTGATGGCGATCTCAGCTGTCTCGAAGTCACGGATCTCTCCAACGAGGATAATATCGGGATCCTGCCGGAGAAAAGAGCGCAAAGAAGCGGCAAATGTCAATCCGATTTCCGAATGGACATTGACCTGATTAATACCTTTAAGGTTAAATTCAACAGGATCCTCGGCTGTCATAATATTGACATCCACCTGGTTCAAACTGGAAAGAGCCGAATAAAGCGTTGTCGTCTTTCCCGACCCTGTAGGCCCTGTAACCAAAACCATTCCGTAAGGAGCAGCAATGGCTTTTTTGAATTTATCCTCATCGTCTTTTTCAAAACCCAGCTTGGTCAGATCCAGACGGAGATTCTCTTTATCCAAAATACGCATAACGACCTTTTCACCGAAAACCGTGGGGAGGGTCGACACACGCAAATCGACGACTTTGTTTTTGGAGACCTTAAATTTCGAACGGCCGTCCTGAGGGAGGCGCCGTTCGGCGATATCAAGTTTGGACAAGATCTTAATACGCGAAATAATGGCATTTTGAAGCTTCTTTGGAGGCTCCAATACGGTTTGAAGGGTCCCGTCTACGCGAAAACGGACGCGGACAGTCTTTTCATAGGGTTCAATGTGAATATCACTGGCTTTATCCATGACCGCTTTGGCAATCAATTGCTGAACCAATTTGACGACAGGCTCATCCTCGACCTGGCTGAGAAGCTCCTGTTCACTGACATCGTCCTCATCTTCGATGACTTCAAATTCCGTAAGATCCATTTCTTCATCCAGAGCATCAGAAATCTCGGACATGTCGGATGCGCCGGTTCCGTAATAAGAGTCGATGGCCTTCATAATAGAGGTCTCTGCGGCCACTACGGGCTCAATATTGTAACTGGTTCGAAATTTTATATCATCAATGGCCTGGACATTGGTAGGATTCGACATGGCCAGCGTCAGCGTATACCCCATACGGTGCAGAGGGATGACTTTATACTTTCTGGCAATATCTTCAGGTATGATTCTGAGTACATTCGCATCTATTTCAAAATGAGAGAGATCGACAGAGGCGACCCCCAATTGCTTTCCCAGGGTATTCGTCAGATCGGTTTCACTGATAAAGCCTAACTTAACAAGAATGGTTCCTATGGTCTCATGCGTTCTTTTTTGTTCCTCCAATGCCCGTTGAAGCTGGGCATCATCAATTAAACCCACGGTACGGAGCATGGTGCCTATCTTTGACATAATCCCCCTTTGAATCAATGGTGTCAAGGGGGGGGGATATCCCCCCCTTCCGATTAGTCTATACTAATTGGTAACCTTTTTCAAGGGCTTTCTGATTGATTTCAACGAGATTCTGGCGTCTTGCAGAGAGTACGTTTTTCAAAGATTTTTTAAGGGTCTCCAGTTTGATAATCCCGGTCTTTTTGCAAAAGGCCCCTAATGCGATCATGTTGGCATAGCGGATATCGCCCAATTCAAGGGCTTCGTCATTACATGCCAAATTGACGACATCCAGGTCTTTACGCTCCACATCCCGGTCAACAATAGAAGTGTTCACAAGAATCACTCCCTTGGGAGCCATTTTAGGTTCGAATTTATCCAGAGAGGGACGGTTCATAATAATGGAATAAGCCGGCTCTGCAACGATAGGCGCCGCAATGATCTCATCTGAGATGACAACACTGCAGTTCGCTGTTCCCCCTCGTTGTTCCACCCCATAGGAAGGAATCCAGGAAACATTTTTTCCCTCATGCATTGCAGCATAGGCAAGCAAACGCCCCATGACCATTATCCCCTGGCCGCCAAATCCTGCCAAGATAATTTTATGTTCCATATTAACCCCTTTCCCGCTTACTGATCCTGGTCGATGTCTTTTTTCACGCCAAGAGGGTAAAACGGTTCCATGTTATCTTTCAGCCACTCCACAGCATCCAAAGGAGAGAGCCCCCAGTTGGTGGGACAAGTGGAAAGAATCTCGACCATGGAGAACCCTTTGCCGTCCATCTGGTTCTGAAAGGCTTTTTTAACCATCTTCTTTGTTTCCATGACATGTTTTGGATCATAAACAGCTCCCCGGGCAATATAGGCCGCCCCTGCTGTTTGTGTGAGGATCTCCGATACCTTCATGGGATTTCCGTGGATTTTTAAATCACGGCCGAAAGGAGTCGTCGCCGTTTTCTGTCCCTCCAGGGATGTCGGCGCCATCTGCCCCCCGGTCATGCCGTAAATAGCATTATTGATAAAGATCGTGGTAATATTGAAGCCCCTGTTGGCCAGATGAAGGATCTCGGCCGCCCCGATTGAGGCCAGGTCACCGTCTCCCTGATAAGTAAAGACAATTTTATCGGGCTGGGTCAATTTCAGTCCTGTGGCGACAGCCGGAGCCCGGCCGTGAGCCGCTTCTGAAAAATCGACATTAAAATAATCATACGCCAAAGCAGCACATCCCACAGGGGCAATCCCTATGGTCCTGTCAGCTATCCCCAATTCGTCTATGACTTCCGCAACCAGCCGATGAGCAATGCCGTGGTGGCAGCCCGGACAATAAATGGTTGTAGCGGATGTCATGGATTCAGGTTTTTTATATACGGTTTTCATATAATACACCTCTCCTTAAAACATTTGATTGACACGGTCGACGACTTCTTTTACCGTGGGAATCCATCCGCCGGCATACCCGTAAAATTCAACGGGGGCTTTCCCGGCGACTCCGATACGCACATCGTCCAGCATCTGGCCCAAATTCATCTCCACAACAAGAAACTTTTTGCTCTTTTCGGCCTGCTTTTCCAATACTTTATAGGGGTAGGGCCAGACAAGGCGCGGGCGGATCAAACCGACTTTCTTCCCGGCAGCTCTTAAATGGCGCACGGCACCGATACAAGCACGAGAAGCCGACCCGTAAGCGACCAGCGTCACATCGGCGTCAGCGGTTTCCAATTCTTCGTACCGTATCTCATTCGCTTCGACCTCAGCATAGATTTTCCGTAAAACTTCATTATGTTCGTACAACCCCGTTCCCCCCAACATGAGCGAACGCACAATGTTCCGCGGCCGTCCCTTGGCTCCGGTCAAAGCCCAGTCTTTAGGAGGCAATCCCTTGTTTCCTTTGGGTTCTTTAAAGACGACAGGCTCCATCATCTGCCCCAGCATCCCGTCAGCCATGACCATTGACGGCATTCTGTATTTATCCGCCAGGTAAAAGGCGTCGATGACATCATCGGCCATTTCCTGAACAGAGTTAGGCGCAAAGACGATAAGACGATAGTCGCCGTTCCCGCCTCCGCGGGTGGCCTGATAATAGTCTCCCTGTGCAGGGGAAATATTCCCCAGTCCCGGCCCGCCCCGCATGACATTGACGATGACGGCAGGAAGACGGGCTCCGGCCAGATATGAGATCCCTTCCTGCTTCAGGCTGACTCCCGGCGATGATGACGAGGTCATTGTCCTTTTCCCTGCTCCTGCAGCACCGAAAACCATATTGACAGCAGCCAACTCGCTTTCGGACTGCACAAAGACCCGTCCTTCTTCCAGCATTCGCTTAGACATATACGCCGTTAATTCATTTTGCGGTGTAATCGGGTATCCGAAATAGGCTTCACAGCCGGCGATAATCGCAGCCTCTCCGAGGGCTTCATTTCCCTTCATTAAAAATTTTTCACCCATAAAATCCCTCCTAATCTTCCCTGTATACTTCGATGGCCACATCAGGGCACATCATGGCGCAGAAACCGCAACCGATACACTCTTCAGGATGAAGGGGCGTTGAGTACCTGTAGCCCTTGGTGTTAAAATCTTCTGAGAGCCCCAGTACTTTTTTTGGGCAGGTTGCAATACAGAGCTCACACCCCTTACATTTCTCTTTGTCAATGACCACTTTTCCTTTTGGCATTTAAACAACACCTCCTCATCTGTTACTCCGGAATCAGGGAGTGCTTTTTTCCTCCCAGGGAGTATGGTAAAACAATTCTAACGGAAAGACATCTCCTTCAAAACGGCTTTCCAGGCTTTCCCTGAAAGATGGCTCATCAAGAAATGCCGGAACAGTAATATAAGCCAGGGGAATATTCAAACGGAGCGAGGCTTCCGAACAATACTCAGCCCCCCGAAGAATCATCTCCCGGTCAGTCAACTCTTTCATGTGGGTATTGGATATAATCGCTGTAGGATGAAGTTCACTCATCTTTTCAATAAGCTTGGCCATTTTTATGATTCCGTCAGTATCCCGTGTAAACGGACGGTTCACATTCACAATAATAAAAACCTCAAAACGTCCCTTCTCCTGAATCCTTTTCCGAAGACTGCCCAAAGGAATCGTCCCCACATCATCCCCACCCATATCCAGAACCACTTTGTAATCGTCCTGATCGATCATTCCGCCGATTGAAGCCGTAATCACAGGCAGATCGGCTGAATTCACCCGGGAAGGCGGAGCAATGAGTTTGATGCCATTTTCCCGGAAGAGGATTTCCTTGTCCCTGCTCCTAAAATAGGGATTCACAACATCCATATCGGCTAAGGCGACATGCTCATGATTTTTTTTGAGAAAAAGAGCAAAATTGGACGCAACTTCTGTTTTCCCGCTCCCATAGTAGCCGGAAAAGATGAAGATGCGTTTATCCATATTTGACCCCCTTACACGAATACCATAAGATACAAAGGCTGGAGTGTCAACAGAAATTGACTGCTTCGTAATGCGTAAGAGTGACTTTATAAGACTTACCCCTTGGAAAAAAAGAAGTGGATCAAAATCAGGATCACCGCTCCGCCGCCCAATGCAGCAAAAAGGGGCAACCCGGCCCCAACCGCCAAAAAACCAAAGAAAGCGGCTATACCGGCCAAAAAGACCTGAGGAAACTGTGTCTTGATATGATAAAGGGGGCTGATTCCGCAGGCAGCCGCTGTCATTACGGACTTGTCCGAATAGGGAATCATCTGAGCGCCCCAAATAGCCCCGGATATCGTCGCAGCCACAGAGCCGTAAAGGACAGCTTCCCCGGAGGGCAGCGCCATTTGAACGGCTATGGGCATAATAAGAGCCATAGAGCTCCAGGAGAAACCACTGGCCACCGTCACAAGGGCTGCCATGACAAAGATAAGGGCCGGTATAAAATCGGGTTTCATCAGCTGTTGAAAGTAGTAGGCCATATGATATCCTGTTTTCAGATCACCCGCCGTCAATTCCAGCCCCCGCGCCAGGATGATCACCAGCCCTGTCGTCCACATTCCTTTCACCCCATGACTAAACGCCGAAGAAAACTCTTTTTTTCCCATAACACGGTCTTTGATCATAAAAAAAGCCAAAAAAAGAGACGCTGTGATCACGCCTAAATTCAAAGCATCGATTACAGGGGCCGCGCCGAAAAGAGCAGTAAGAGACAGGGGGACTCCCAAAGGAAGATGAAGAGAGCCGAGAAGAAGCATTCCGGCGAAAGAGACAGTAACCAATGTTATGATCGGAATGATCATATCCCGCCGCCTGGCTTGCCCTCCCGGGGCCAGGGGAGGATTGATCCGATGGGGCTCCCCTTTTCGCCCTCCAAACCAACGGCCTGTTAGAGCTGTAATAAGAACAAGCAAAATACTGAAATAGGTAAAAAGGTGATAGGGAAGAGCAGAAAGAAAGACATTCATGGCACCGGCCTCTGCCCGGGCTTCTTTTAAGGCTCCACCGATAAGAGAGATCTCAAAAGCGGCCCATGTTGAGATCAAAGCTACGGAGGCCAATGTGGCCATCACATCGGTAAAATAGGCCAGCATAGCCGGAGAAATACGATGGCGTTCCATCACCGGGCGCATTGAAGCACCTGCGATGAGAACATTGGCATAGTCATCGAAAAAGAGAAGGGAACTGGTCCCCACAGCTGTCAGGCGGGCTATCCGGGCATTCGGCAGCCTTCTCCCCACAGAGATCCCGAATTTAAGATTGGCCCCTGTTCTGGCCATGACATGAAGCATCCCGGCGACCATGAGGACGAAAAAAGTGATTTTCAGTCGCTCAGAATCTGTAAAGCTGACAAAAAGATAAGTGCTTGCTTTAATAAAGAATCCGGAAAAAGAGTGCCCTGAAAGGACCGCTCCCGTAAGAATACCGCAAAGAAGAGCCACCCATACTTTACGGCTTTTATAGGCCACAGCAATGGTGACTCCGGTAGGAATCAGGGATATAACGGCCTGGATCACGACGCTCCTCCTTTATGATTACAGCGCAAATCCCCGATTCTGCAAATCCGTCTCTTCTTCCGATGTTAAAACAGCAATATAACCATCCTGCATGCCGTGTATTTCCACATTTTTTTCATACAAGCCCATGAGGTAGGCAATGATCTCAGAAGTGATCTCCTGGCCCGGGACCAGAATAGGAATACCCGGAGGATAAGGAACCACCATACCCGAAGCGATGCGTCCGCTGCATTTCTGAACAGGGGACAGCACACCGTCACAATAAAAGGCATGGCGGGGAAGATATTTAATGTCTGATACCATGAGGTTTAACGCTTCTGCCGGCCGCAAAATCCCGCCGGTCCCTTTCCGCTTGGAAAGGGCCTCCAATGCAAGAAAAAGCCGGTTGATCTTGGAGCGTGTCGTGCCGATGGTGATGAGAAAAGTCATCGTGTTAAAGGTCGTCTTTTCCACCTGAATCCCGTAATCATTCAAAAGCAGATGTTCCAGTTTTTTGTTGGAATAACCGCTTTGGCTGATGTCCACTGTGACTTTTGTGCGGTCCAGACGAATATTGTCATTTTTCAGCTCATCGGCAATTAGGTCTTCGGCTTCCAGCGTTTTGAACCGCTCTAAAGAGTTGACGGCATCTCTCAGGTCTTCAGCCAGCTGCAACGCATTGGAAAGCAGGCGGTATCCCTCCATGACCATCTGTTTACGCGCCACATCCAAAGAGGCGATCATAGGGTACCCCGGAGATGTCGAGCTGTAGAGCATATAATTTTCCATGAAGAAATCTTCAATCGTGTCAAAATCAGGATCATTGACATGAATCATTGAAGACTGGCTGAAGGCGCTCATCGTCTTATGAGTGGATTGTGTGGCATAGTCAGCCCCCGCCGCCATGGCACAGGGATAGAATGCCGGATGAAAATTAGCATACCCGAACCAGGCTTCGTCAATAATCACTTTCAGATTTCGTTTATGGGCTTCAGCGATGATCTCTTCCAGATCGTAGACCAAGCCGTCATAGGTGCAATTGGTCAGAATCATGGCTTTCAGTTTTTTCCCGTCCTTTAATGCTTTATCCATAGTCTCATAAAGCCTTTTCTTAGGAATCGGCCCGAAAATACCATATTTATTATTCACCGAGGGTGTTAAATAAACCGGCTCGGCCCCGGCGGCGATAATGCCGTAATGAACGGACTTGTGACAATTTCTGTCCAGAAGAATCGCTTCTCCGGGTTTGAGAAGTGTCTGAAGGAGGATTTTATTTGAGGTCGATGTTCCGTTAGTCACAAAAAAGGTCCGTTTGGCGCGAAAAGCCCGGGCGGCCAACTCCTGAGCTTTGGTGATCACACCTTCCGGCTTCGGGTCAAGAAGAGAATCCAGGGCCGGGACGGACACAGATATATCTGAAGCAAACATGTTATGTCCGAAAAATTCATAATAGTCACTGACCCAGGGAGAATGCTTCACGGAATCGCCTGAAGAATGCCCGGGAGTATGCCACGAATCATTGCTTTTGGTGGCATAACGGACAAGTTCTTCAAAAAAGGGAGCCTGCTGTTTCTCTTTCACCACAGCCGTGATCTTTCGGTACATATCGTCATAATCCCTGTCATCTTTGAAGAAATAACCGGTGATCAGGCCTTTGCCTCCTATTTTACGGGGATCCTTTTCCTTCGTGAAAAGAAAAAGGTTCACTTCATAACGGACTTTTATGATCTCATGAAAAATAAGTTCGCCTTCAATATCCGTTGATTTTGATTCTTTGTTTTTCCGGGATCTCCAATTAACCAGGACGACTTGAATATCACCGTCTTCACGAAGGGCGGAAAGCCCCTCATCCAGGTTGTCGCAATCCCTCACTGCCAAGCCGCGCCGCAAGAGCTCCCGCCGCGCTTCTGTACGGAATTCATCATTGACCTCAATGATCAAGACTTTGCCATTCATCCCGTCACTCTCCCGTTAGTCATCTGAGTTCATTTCTCAAAATCTACAAATTCTTATATTTACGCATAATAGAATCAAAAAGCTTCTTCTTAAAGTCATTATCAATAAACTGGTAAATATCCATCATATGGCCTTTTTTTGTTACCCGCACAGGCACTTCGATGCGCAGCTTCTCTTCCCCCTTCTCCCCGTCGTTAAGGATGCGGATATCTTTCAGTAAGACCGTATCGGATATCTTCACCGTAACAAACGCTTTGATGTTCCCGTTATCCAATGTTTTGGTAACGATGATATCGGCCTGTTCTACACCCAGGGTCTTTTTCTCCCCTGAGGCCACGACTCTTTTTTTTAAAAGCTTCAAATAATAAAGCAGTCCCGCGACAACAACCCATGAGACACATGCCAGAATAATCCACATAATTTCAACATCCTTTCTTTGGCTCTATAATCAGCTCAACCATTCGATCAACATCATGTAAAGGGGCAGGGAAAAGATCATGGAATCAAAACGGTCGAAAATCCCGCCATGCGCCCCCAGAAGAGTCCCGGAATCTTTCACCCCTGCATATCTCTTTAACAGGGATTCCGTCAGATCCCCTGCCTGAACCGCAAGAGACATCAAAGCAATCAAAAGGGCCCCTTTTCCCCATTCCCAGGAGACAAACCGGGAAAATAAAGGGGAAAGCATAACAGGGATCACCATCCCTCCGATGAATCCGGCTAAAGATTTTTTGGGGGAAACGGCAAGTATACCCCTTTTTCTGCCCAGGCTCATCCCGATAAAGTAAGCGGCGCTGTCAATGATCCAAACCATCAAAAACAGAAATACAGCCCAGGGGAGACTTCGTGATGACTTTGATTTTAAAAGAATAAAATGTCCCCAAAACAGAGTCAGGTATAATGTGCTTATCAAAGTCATCGATAAACGCCTGACATCTCTGAAAGCGGGCCTGTTGTAAAGGAGAGTTTCCGCGAAAGCCAGGATCATAGCAAAAACCGTCAAAGGGAAAGCAGGGCTTCGCCCTGTATAAAGACAATAGTATCCTGCAGATAAAGCGGCAAGAGAAAGAGAATAATGAAAAGGCGACCGGACGGAGAACATTCTCAAGAGCTCAAAAAGCGAAACCGCCCCGATGACAAAGACAAAGGGGAGCCAGATCAAAGACTTCTCCGTGTAGGCGATAAACAAAAGAAGCGGAATACCGGCCAATGCCACAAAACTGCGTTTTAAAAGATTCATCCCAACCCCCCGAACCGACGCTCTCTTTTCCCATAGGCATTTAATGCTTTGTCGAACTCTTTTTCATTGAAATCGGGCCAATAGCGAGATGACGTATAGAATTCACTGTAGGCCGATTGCCAAAGAAAAAAATTCGAGATGCGGTGTTCGCCGCCTGTCCGGATAATCAGATCGGGATCGGGAATTCCTGCTGTGTCCAAATAAGAAGAGATCAGCGTTTCATCAATATGCTGAGCCGGCACAGTGTCTTCGACGATTCTCCCGAAAGCACGAACCAGATCATCACGCCCGCTGTAATTCAGCGCAATGGTCAACGTCAACCCTTTGTTCTTTTCGGTTTGGGTTTCAGACATGCGCATTTTTTCAATGACTTTCCGGCCTAAAGCCGAACGGTCGCCGATGAACCGGATACGCACTTTATTTTCCATTAAAGCAGGGACCTCTTTTTCCAAAGTCTCGACAAAAAGACTCATCAAAGCGCCGACCTCTTCCTGAGGTCGGCTCCAATTTTCAGTTGAAAAAGCAAAGACTGTTAAATAGTCTATCCTTCTGGCAGCCGAAGCCTTGACAATAGAGCGAAGGGTCTCAACACCCTTTCTGTGTCCGAAGTTGCGGGGCATCAAGCGTTTCCTTGCCCACCGTCCGTTACCGTCCATGACAATGGCCACATGGCGGGGAACCGGACGGTTCACCCTATACCTCCATTATTTCGGCTTCTTTTTTACTTATGACATCATCGACTTTCTGAACATAATCATCTGTCATTTTCTGGATATCATCAAGAAGCTTTTTTTCGAGGTCTTCCGGTATCTCTCCGTCTTTTTTCTGCTGTTTGACTTTTTCATTTTCATCGCGGCGAATATTCCGTAACGCCACTTTTGTGTCTTCGGCCATCTTCTTGATGACTTTGACAAGATCTTTCCTGCGCTCCTCTGAAAGAGGGGGAACAGGGATACGGATCAATTTCCCGTCATTTGCCGGATTCAGTCCCAAATTTGAAGTCAGGATGGCCTTTTCAATGGTGGAGATAATTGAGACATCCCAAGGTGAAATCGTAATTAAACGGGGCTCCGGGACATTCACCGTCGCAATTTGAGTCACGGGAGTCGGCGTCCCGTAATAATCAACGGTAATATTATCCAAAAGCGAGGCAGAAGCTCTTCCTGTGCGAACACTGTGAAGTTCATCCTTCAAGACATCAAGACTCTTCTCCATCTTCTGTTTACCTTCTTTAATAGCCGGATGGTCCATGGATCACTCTCCTTTCCGCTTAAAACATCTACTGAATGACAGTGTGGGGGACATCCCCTGTCATTATTCGAGTGAGATTGCCTTTCTTTGTACAGTCAAAGACAAAGACAGGGATTTTCTGGTCCCGGCACAGGGAAACGGCAGACAAATCCATTATTTCCAGACGCCGGGTAAGAAATTCTTCATAACTGATCGCATCAAAACGAGAAGCATCGGGATAACGGACAGGGTCTTTATCATAGACACCGTCGACTTTTGTCCCTTTAAGCAAAACGCCTGCTCCGATTTCAGACGCCCGGAGAGCAGCGGCAGTATCCGTACTGAAATAGGGATTCCCCGTCCCGCCGGTAAAAACGGCTACATGGCCTTTTAACGTTTCAAGAACATCATCCAGGACATACGGCCGTGCAAAGGAACCTACGGGAAATGCACTGAAGTGAACAGCCGGGCAGCCGATTTCTTTCAATGAGGTCTCCAACGCGATTCCGTTAATGACTGTAGCCACCATGCCCATATGATGAGCTTTTTGGGGGGGGAAATTCAAATCTTTAATGAGAGAGCGGCCGCGAAAAATATTTCCGCCGCCGATGACAAGGCCTATGGAAAGGCCGCTCTTACGAAGGGTATTGATCTCCTCCGCAATACAGGCGAGAGGGGCAGGATGGACCCCGAACCCCTCATTGCCGCTTAATAATTCACCGCTTAATTTCAGAAGTATGCGTGAGTACATTATTCCCCCAGGGAATACCGTACAAACCGCCTTACCTGGATATTTTCACCTAATTTTGCAATAAAGGTGTTAATATAATCCTGCACAGTCATCTCAGTGTCTTTAATGAAATCCTGTTCCAGCAGGCAAACATCTTTGTAATAACGTTTTTCCAGCATGCCGTCTACAATCTTGTCCACCATATTTTCCGGTTTTCCCTCAGCCAGCATCTTTTCGCGATAAATAACGCGCTCTTTTTCGATCATCTCATTGTCCAGTTCTTCCCGGCTGACGACAAGAGGGTCAGAAGCAGCCACTTGCATGGCTAAATCTTTAACCAAAGCCTGGAAATCATCCGTTTTAGCCACGAAATCCGTTTCACAATTGACTTCGATCAAAACGCCTAACTTTCCGGTAGCATGAATATACGCCCCGACACTGCCTTCATGAGTCTCTCTGTCCGCTTTTTTTGCAGCAGAAGCCAAACCCTTCTTGCGCAGCTCTTCGATCGCTTTATCCATATCTCCGCCGGAGGCCGTCAGGGCTTTTTTGCAGTCCATCATCCCGGCGCCGGTACGCTCCCGTAATTCTTTTACCATTTGAGCTGTTATTTCCATCTCCCTCACCTCTTCTCTTTATTTATAGTCTCTTATTCTTCTTCTTTTTTAATGTCTTGCAAAATTTCAGCCTCGTCAGCCTGAACATTTTCTTCTTCAGGATTCTCTTCCTCCGGTGCTGCCGGTTCGACCGGAGCATCAGCCTTTTTTGCAGCCGCTCTTGTTTGGGCTGCTTCGGCTTCTTCCCGGACGGCAGCCTCTTCATTGACCTCACGGCCTTCGAGGCTTCCCTGCAATCCCTCCATTACGGCATCAGCCAGGACCCTGGAGATCAGGCTGATCGAACGGATCGCATCATCATTTCCGGGGATAAGATAATCGGCTTCATCAGGATCACAATTCGTATCAATCAGTGCAAAAACGGGGATACCCAGTTTTTGAGCTTCCATGACGGCGTTCTTCTCTTTTTTGATATCCACCACAAAAACAGCTTGGGGGACATCTTCCATCTCTTTGATTCCGCGAAAAACATCGCTCATCTTCTCTTTTTGTTTACGGATCTTAATTGCGTCTTTCTTGCTCAGTTTTTCCATTTCGCCGTTGATCTCCATCTCTTCCAGCTGACGATAATACCGCACACGCTGTTTGATGGTCTTATAATTCGTAAGCATGCCGCCCAGCCATCTGTGGTTGACAAAAGGCATGCCGCAGCGCAGCGCTTCCGTTTCAATGGCATCCTGAGCCTGTTTTTTCGTACCTACGAAAAGGATCTTCCCGCCCTTTTCCACGATTTCTTTACATTTTTCATGCGATTCCTGGATATAACCCATCGCTTTTTGAAGATCAATAATATGGATACCGTTTTTCGCCCCGAAAATATAGGGTTTCATCTTGGGATTCCAGCGTTTGGTCTGATGCCCGAAATGGACTCCGGCTTCCAACAATTGCTTCATGGTTACATTCGCCATAGTTTTTCCTCCTTGTGGTCTCCTCCAATCCCCATAACCTCATATCGAGGCACCATGAATGCGGGATTGTGCGTATTTTAAATTCAAATAACTTAACGTTTTGAGAACTGGAACCTGGCCCGTGCGCCCTTCTGTCCGTATTTCTTTCTTTCTTTCATACGGGGATCTCTCTTGAGAAATCCTGCACGTTTCAGGGAAGGTTTCAATGTCTCATCCATTTTCACCAGGGCTCTGGCTAAACCGTGGCGCACAGCCCCGGCCTGGCCTGTGACCCCGCCACCGTTGACTCTGACAAGGACATCATAGCGCCCCAGCATATTCAACAAAACAAGAGGCTGCTTGACAGTCTCCTGATAATCTTTGACATCAAAATACTCTTCTAAAGGTTTGTCGTTGACCATCATCCGGCCTTTACCGGCGATAAGCCTGACCCTTGCTACAGCCGTTTTCCTCCGGCCTGTCCCCCAATATAATGTGCTCAAGGTCATCCTCCTCTCTTATTTCGTTACTTTAACGGCTTCACATTTCTGCGCCTTATGGGGGTGGTTTCCCCCGGCATAGACTTTCAGCCTTTTCAGCATTCTGGCCTGCAATTTATTTTTGGGAAGCATTCCCTTGACAGCCAGTTTGATCACTTCTTCAGGTTTCTTTTCCATCATGACATCATACCGTGTGGCCTTTATGCCTCCGGGGTATCCGCTATGCCGATAATAGAATTTTTGTTTCAACTTATTCCCGGTGAGGCGGACTTTGCCGGCATTGATAACGACTACAAAGTCACCGGTATCCACGGCGGGAGAGTAAATGGGCTTGCTTTTGCCGCTTAACATGCGGGCAATCCGTGTGGCCATACGCCCCAGGATTTCCCCCTCGGCGTCCACAACGAACCATTTTCTGTCAATCTCGTTTGCCTTTGGTAAAAAACTTTTATTCATCCTAACCCTCCTTAATGACATTCACGCTTTTACGCTTGAAAATAGTAAAGTCAATATCCCCGTCCGTCAAGGGAAAAAGCCCCTTTCAGGTAGGCCTGACATCTTCACGGGGTTCCTATATTCTTGGATTATTCCACCAGTTAGATCAGCCCCCGGACACAAACCGGACAAAACTCACTCTGTCGTCATCATCGACTGTCTCATCCTGGCCGAGAGACTTCCCGTCGCGGACGACAACAAAATGCAAATCTTCAGGAAGATTCAACTTTTCAACCAGATCCCCGACACGGCAGGGCTTTTCAAGAGGGACTTCTAGTTCCTCTTTTTGGCCAAAAAACTCTTTCATTCCGGCAAATACTTTAATACGCATAATACATACCTTAGGGCTTAGTGGGGCTTCATTCTATCGGAATAATGGGTTCCGTCAAGGAAAAATTAAAGAGAAAGGGGGAGATAAAACCTCCCCCTTTTTTCAGGATTGTTATCAAAGATGCTTTTTAACGACTGCAGTGACCTCGTCAAAGGCAATGCCGAGTTTTTTGAGATGTTCAAGGGTGGGGACACCATTATTGGTCCACCCGCGGCGTTTATAAACAGCATCAATAAGCTGCTCATACTGATCTTCCCGAAACTTGCGCAAAGCCTTGACTTTTTCTTCCGTGGAAAGTCCGGCGGGATCGATGCCGGCCTTTTCTTTCAGCTGTTTGTCATAACGTTCGACACGGGACTCGTACTCTTCCACAGTCACCGGGCCCACAGAACGATAAGGAATCGCATCATGTTCTCTCAAACCTTTTCCCATACGGATATTAAAGACCCGCTGGAAATTATAAACTCTCTCTGATTGAAGGATCAGTTCTTCCTTATTGATGCTCTGGCCAGTAATCGCGTTAAAAAGATCCACATAATTCTGAACATGCTCAGGAACTTTAGCCGGTTCATCAGTCTGAGCATTGTCAGCAGGCTCAATATCATTCCAGGGCAACTTGCATAATCCCTGCAAGCCGAACCAGGTCCGGAACATGGGAAAGTAATGAAGGGCTTCCGCTTTATCCTCAAAAGTGGGAATAAGGCCCTGAACCATATCCATGAAGATGAGCCAGGCTTCATCATGTTGAGGCCCTTTAAGAGCTAAACCGTAGCCTCCCTGCATCGCCAGAGATTCTTTTGTCACATATTCGGAATATTCCAGCCCCTTGGCTTCCATTCCGATATCATCCATAAATTTCCTGTCGGCGCCGAAATGCTTCTCAAAGTAGTTTTTCATCTGCCTTATGCCCTTCCCGGCGATTTTACCGAAACCCTCGCCGCGAGAGATCTGATGGAGGAGTTCCAGAGTATCTTTGGCATTTCCCCAGGTAAAGTCAAGCCCGCCTGTCTTTTCTTTATCTAAAATGCCGTTTTCCCAGCATTCCATGATAAAGGCGGTCATCGTCCCGAAAGAGATCGTATCCAGTCCATAGGTATCACAGTAAAAATTGATCTCCAGCACATCGCGGGCATTGAAAATGCCCAGATTGGAACCGCATCCGCCGATGGTCTCATATTCAGGGCCGTCGACTAAGACTTTTTGCCCCTTGTAAGGGCCGGTCTTGAGCTCAAAGTCCTCGGCGACTTTTGCGCAGGCCATGGTGCATCCGTACCAACAGCCGTCCGGCTTGCCCTTTGACAGAAATTCATTATAAAAGACTTCTGAAGAGATATTCGGAGCATCTTTATGGCTGCCGTATTTATAATTCAATGTAGGCAGAAGATCATATTCATCCATGATCTCAGAAAGATGAGCTGTCCCGACTTTACGCATACGGCATTGCTGATCATCCAAGGCGATGATTTCTTTGTGAAGTTTGAGGCCGATTTTCTGAACAGTCGCCAGATCCGCCGGATGGGTAGAAGCTCCGTTCAGGCCCGAAAAACGGACGACAACCGCTTTGATCCTTTTATTACGAAATACTGTCCCGATCCCTCCGCGGCCGGCCTGTTTAAAACGGACACCTTTACGCCGTTTATCCCAAAAGGAAAAATTCAGGCATCCGATCCAGGCGTTGTCTGAACCTGTCCCGGCACTTACAGAAGAGATGTTCATCTTGTCTTCCTCATTTTCGGCAAAGAGATCGAGGATCTGCTCCCCGATAACATGACTGTCCACAGCCTCAAAGGGAGCCTCAATGATCTGGACTTTGCCGTTGTCTCCGTCAATATAAATAATGACATCCTTGTCGGCTTTCCCCTGTATCTCCATAGCATCAAAGCCCGCAAATTTCAAATAGGGGCCAAAATAGCCGCCCACATTGGAATCGATGGGAATCCCCGTCAGAGGTGAAAGAGAGACGACCAAAGATTTCCCTGAGCCCGGGTAATTTGTATTACCCCCGATGGGGCCGGCTGCAATGCAGATCTCATTTTCGGGATCATCCCATTTCGTTTCAGGAGTCACGCCGTCCCAGAGAAGCTTCATGCCGAAGCCCTTGCCACCGGTAAAAGTCATCTTCATCTCTTCGCTTACGCTTTTTTCCTTGACGGTTTTGTCTGAAATATTCACATAAAGGGTTCTCATATTATAACCCTTGTCCACCGGTTTCAGCTGATAATCCCACTCTTTCAGGAGCTTATGCCCTGACCTGATCTTTTCTAAATCTTTTGTCATATTATCCCTCCTCCACAATTTCCAAAGCCTGCGACGGACAGACATCGGCGCATTTTCCGCAAGCGATGCATTTGAAAGGCGAATGTGCTCCTTCATACCACATCATGGCATTAATGGGACAGACAGAGACACAAGCCAGACACCCGATACATTTATTTTTGTTTAAAAGAACAACCCCGGCAGGATTAATCGTTAAGGCTTGAACCGGACATTCATCCACACAAAGCCGGCAAGTCTGATTACAAACGGTCATGAGAAAAGAGCCTTCTTGCGGCTCGATTTTAATGGCTGATTTTAAAGGATTTTTTTCTTTGAAAAAAGTCTCGGAACAGACATCCATACAGATCCCGCATCCTGTACATTTTTCAGGATATGTTTTCAGATATTTTGCCACAAAAAACCTCCTCATTTTATATAATCCCCAAGAATCCAGTCCTAAGACTAAAATAGGACATTAAAGGCAAAATGTCAAACATAAAGGCGTTTTATCGATATGTATTTTTATTCATAACGTTACAGCCGTATATTTCTCTGATTTTCAGCTATTTTCGCTTTCGCCTGCCTCTTCACTTTCTTCATCCCCTTCTTCTTCCGGCTCTCCCAACACCCCCACGGCTTCTTTTCCCGAAAGAGAGGTGACATCTCTGAGCTTTCGTTGAATAGAACGGCTTTTCCTGGAAGCGGTCTCAATGCTGTTACTGGCTTCTTTGAGCTTTTTCTGCGTCTTGTCCAGAAGATCCCCGAAATCGCTGAATTGTGTCTTGACAGCCCCCAAAAGTTTCCAGACTTCGCCGGAGCGTTTTTCAATGGCCAATGTCCGGAAACCCATCTGCAAACTGTTCAAAAGAGCCGTCAATGTTGTCGGACCGGTCACAACCACCCGGAAATCGGACTGAAGAGATTCCGCTAATCCTGAACAACGCAGAACCTCAGCATAAAGTCCTTCAATAGGAAGAAAAAGAATGGCGAAATCTGTCGTATGAGGCGGGTCCACATATTTATCCCGAATATTTTTGGCTTCGCTTCTCATGCGCTTTTCCAGAGCCTTGAGAGCCTCTTCGGCCAACGCTGCATCGGCATTGTCCCGAGCGTCCAAAAGCCTGAGATAATCTTCCTGGGGAAATTTTGCATCGATTGGCAACCAGACGACGGAATCATCCTCATCACGGCCCGGAAGTTTAATAGCAAATTCCACCCGGTCGCGGCTCCCTTCCTTTGTAGCGACATTCTCTTGGTACTGGTCTTTGGTCAGGACCTGTTCCAAGAGGTTACCCAACTGGACTTCCCCCCAGGTGCCCCGGGTTTTGACATTGGTAAAAACACGCTTTAAGTCATCCACTCCCGAAGCCAGCTCCTTCATTTCTCCCAATCCTTTATAAACCGCTTCCAGCCGCTCGCTGATAAGGTTAAAGGACTCCCCTAAACGCCTCTCTAAAGTAGCGTGAAGTTTCTCGTCAACGACTTGGCGCATCTGATCCAGTTTTTTTGTGTTTTCTTCCTGAAGAAAAGAGAGCCTTTTCTCAACTGTTTCCCGAAGCGCCTCCAGGCGGCGTTCGTTTTCACTGATCATTTTATCCAGTTGGGAGGAAAATCGGGTAAACTGTTTCTCCTGAAGATCGGAAGAAGTTTTCATCTGGCCTAAAAATGATTTCTCAAAAGAGGCAACACTCTTTGAAAGTTCTTCTCTTCCTTCTCTGGCTGATATATGGCTTTCCTGACGGCTGCGCGACATTTCATCTTTGACCAGCCGCTCTATCCGCTCATCATCCCGGCGAAAGCCGCGCAGCTGCACAAGAAGAACGATCACCAGAAGAAAAACAAGTGCAATCAAAGCCATCATAAACCACTCCATCAAACCACCGCCTTTATTCTTAATTCTAAAGGGTAATCCCGCTTTTCAAAAGAGTTTTTATTTCTTCAATAATCTTTCGATAAGGAGCAAGATACGGAAGAAGATCGGCTTCTTCCATTGAAAGCGGAATTAAAGCAGGCTCTCCCATACTTCTCAGAAGATATGTTTCTTCCCCTGAAAGAAGATAAGGTATCAATTCATCGCGATAACGCGTATAGGTATGAATCCGCCTTGAAAGGGGGATCAGCGTAATGCAGGGATTTTCCTGCACCGCGTTCAGCATTTCCGTCCCCTTATCCTCAGGAAGACTCCGAAAGGACCACATCCCTTTTCCGATGCCTTTTTCCCTTTTTTCAAGCCATATTCGTCCTTGAAAGGCAGGAATGAAAAGCATTGTCTTTTTTAAGCTGATCTTTTGAGCCCGGGGGGGCGGATAATGGGACTGTTTTTCCAAACGGAAAGCCTCACAAAACGAAATGACAGGACATAAATGACAACGCGCATTTTTACGGACACAAACAAGCTGGCCTAACTGCATGAGAGCTTCATTGACCTCCCGGGGAGAATACTCACTCATTCCTTCCCGAATCAATCTGTCTGTCTCTTTTTCGTTTTTTTTGCTCCACTCTTTCCACAAAAAAAGCCGCATAAAGATTTTTCTCACATTGGCATCCAGTACAGGCATTTTTTTCCCGTAAGCCAGGCTGAGAATAGCCCGGGCGGTATTGTCCCCGATACCGGGCAGTTTGCAAAGCTCATCATAACTGCGCGGCAGATCCCGGGCCTGGCGCGAATGAAGAAGCTGTGCGGTTTTTCGAATATGACGGGCCCGCGAGTAATACCCCAACCCCTCCCACATCCTCAGGACTTCCTCTTCATTTGCTTTGGCAACGTCGGATAATGCCGGGAAACGAGCCATCCAGGCTTCGAAATAGGGCTGAACAACCGAAACTGTCGTCTGTTGAAGCATGATCTCCGAGATCCAGACCGCGTAAGACGCGTAAGAATTGCCGTGAACGCTCCAGGGGTCCAGACGCCTGGATTGGCTGAACCAATCCATTAATCGGGTGAAAAAAAGACGGGGTTCCATCTCCCTCCTTTACGCCATCCAGTATAAAAGGTATGACGCCGGCCGTCAAAGAGGAAGATTACTTTTTCGCTTATGAAATATGATGAGACGACTTTTTTTTGTGTTTCTCAGTGAAAAAGATGATCATGGCCGGAACAGCAGCCAATCCGATAACAACAAATTTTCCAATCCTGACAAAACTTTCCAGTCTGAGCCCGTTAAAGATATCTTTAGCCAACAGGTAGAGGGATTGAAAAAATTGAATATTCTGGGCAATGAGAATACCGAAAAGAAGTATTAAAATGGAAAAGACCCCGACAATATTACGGTAAAACTTTTTCTGGACAGCTTCTTCCTGAAGCTCGTCTTCTTTGAGGCGGGTAAGAGTGTAGAGGGTATTTTCTTTAAGGTCTTCGGAAATACGTGGTTTGGAACGGGAAAAAAGCAGAGAATCAATAAAAGTTTCATCATATTTCTTTTCGAAGCCGCTCATGACAACTCCTTTCTGTGCTTCTCCATGAGAGAGCACAATTTGTCTTTGGCTCTGTACAGATATGTCTTCACAGTCCCCACAGGAAACCCGGTAATATCGGCGATTTCATTGTAGGAATAGGAGTGAAAATAGTAAAGGTTGATCACTGTTTGCCAGTTCTCAGGCAATCCGCTGATATATGTCTCCAGAAGCGCTCTCAAATCTTTGTTATCCAGGTCTTCATCGACAGGGTCCACGGAAGCCGTATACTCCTGCAGTTCATAAATGTCTTTATTGTATTTTTTTCTGAGATGATTCTTTGTCGTATTCAGGGCAATCTGATAGATCCAGACTGAAAGTTTGCTTTCCTCGCGGAATGTGTGAACATTTTTGAAGATCTTGATAAAAACATCCTGAAAAAGATCATCGACGGTATTTTTATCTTTAATATACGTATGCAACACTTTGTAGATCACCCCTCCGTAATCTTCAATCAGTTCTTCGAAGGCCCCTTCTTCTTTTCGTTTCAGGCGCCTGACTAAATCGTCGCTTTCCGTCTTGTTCTTATAGGACACATTTTCTCCCTGTAATGTTTCACTCCGGCCTTTTTTTGTTAATCAGCATATCGTAAACTTTATTCTTCGTCAAACCGTAAACAGAGGCCAAAATGAAAGCGGTATCTTTCAGGGAAAACTTCTCCATCAATGTTTTCCCTTGAGACAAGAGAAGGGCTTCATTTGTTTCTTTTTCTTTACGGTTTCCTTCGATGGCCACAGTAAATTCTCCCCGGACATTGGAAAGAATCTTTTCTGCTATTTCAGATGCCGGCCCTCTGAGCACTTCTTCATACTGCTTGGTAAGTTCCCTCCCCACGGCCACCGAAGGATTATGGGGAAGAGAAGCAAGCATCGCTGAAAAATTCTCCATATGATGCGGAGAAACATAACAAACCGCGGTATAAGGGCATTTTTCAAGAAGTTCTCTGAATTTGTCCAGCTCCGCTTCTTTTTTAGGAGCAAATCCCAGGAAAAAAAAGCGGTCGGTTGGCAGTCCCGAAACAGAGAGAAGAGCCATAGCCGCTGTGGGGCCGGGAACGGGAATCACCTCGCACTCCTCTTCAATGGCCCGCCGCACCAAATAAAATCCCGGATCGCTGATACAGGGCGTTCCGGCTTCGGAAATATAAGCCACATCATTACCCGCTTTTAAGAGTCCGATAATACGCGGAACAGCCGACTCTTTGTTCCCTTCATTGTAACGGATCATAGAGGCCTCAATACTGTATCGTTTGAGAAGCACCGCCGAGCGCGGGGGGTCTTCAGCGGCAATGACCGCTACCGATTTCAGTATCTCAACACCCCTGAAAGAAAAATCTCCGAGATTCCCGATGGGAGTCGCTACAATATAAAGTCTGCTGTTCATCTTACTCTCAGGGCAGAGGGAAACGGGAATTCTCTTTAAGAGGCTTAAAGAGAATAATCGTTCCTCCGATAATACGCACGATTTCAGCTCCTGATGCCTCAGCGATCTTTTGAGCGGCTTCCCGCTTGTCTACAGGGGCATCTTTTTGGATCTTGACTTTGATAAGCTCATTTTTGTCAATATTTTCGACTACAGCGTGTACGACCGTGGCCGTCAGCCCGTTTTTCCCGATAAAAGCTGTGGGAGTCATCTCATGAGCCTCTTTTTCCAAATATTTTCTCTGTTTGGGAGTCAACATCTCTCGGCTCCTTTCTTATTCCGTTTTCCGGAAAGTCAGTTTTTTCTCCAAATGGTCTTCAAAGGCAGAAAGAATGAAAAAAAGATCCGAAAGCCTGTTAATAAAAGCCGGGATTTCCCGGCGGATCTGAACATGAGAAGAAAGCGTGGCAATCCGGCGCTCCGCCCTTCGGGCGATGACCCGGCACAGGTCGACAGCACTTCCTCCGGGGGTCATCCCTGTTATAATAAAACCGTTCAGGGACAGATCTTTTTCCCAGCGATGAACCGCCTCTGTAACATATTGGATATCTTCTTCCTTGATCAGGGCTTGAGGGCGAGCCGAAGCCAGTTCTCCGGAGACTTTCCCCAGTAATCTGCGAATGTTGTCAAAAAGCGGGCGGCCCTCGGGATTTTTCATCAAATGCAAAGCAGCACCCATAAAAGCCTGAAGCTCATCCACCGTCCCGTAAGCCTCGACCCGAAAATCATCTTTACTGACTTCTTCCCCGGACCATAGCCGGGTCTTTCCCCGGTCGCCGTTCCCTGTGGATATAGAACTCACTTCCCCTCCCGCTTATCAATACTGACGGCTGTGTCACAGATAGAAATAAAATCTTCTTTGTTCAAGGAGGCTCCCCCGATCAAAGCACCGTCAACATTTCTCATTTTCAGAAGAGAGGCCGCATTTGAAGGTTTAACAGAGCCTCCGTAAAGGATACGCACCTCATCGCTGATCTCGCGGCCGTACAATGATGTAATGATCATCCTTATATAGGCATGAACCTCTTCAGCATCGTCGGGGGTTGCCGTCTTACCTGTCCCTATGGCCCAGACAGGCTCATATGCGACGGTCACTGAGCGGGCCATATCTGCCGGTATCTCATAAAAGAGTTCCTTCACCTGCTTGCCTATGATATCTAATGTCGTTTTTTTCTCGCGCTGAGACAAAGTCTCACCGACACAGACGATGGGGAAAAAACAATGCTTCAAAGCGGCCACTGTCTTGCGATTCACATCTTCGTCTGTTTCGCCGAAAAGAGCGCGTCTTTCCGAATGGCCGATCAATGTCCAGCTGATCCCCAGAGAGCGAAGCATGGGAGGAGAGATCTCCCCTGTAAAAGCGCCGTATTGTTCCCAATATATATTTTGAGCACCCACGATCAGGTCCGGAGACTCCAAAGACATTTCCCTGAGATAGGGCGCCGGAACAAAGACTCCGATATTGATCTTTTTTTCATTAACAGCCCTTTGCTGTATGGCCCGAGCCAATTGAAGGGCTTCATCATAATTTTTATTCATTTTCCAATTTCCGGCAATTAAAAATTTTCGCATGATCTTCCTCCCGGTTTTATAATGCTAAGATCTGGGCGATCTCATACTGCTTTTCAAGAATATTTTTTTTGTTTTCAACAGCCTCCTGTATGGGAATAAGTGAATATGAAGCGCCGCTCAAAGCCACCATCAGGCCGCTTTTCCCGTCGGTAAGAGCCCGGACGGCTTCAGCTCCCATCATGCTCCCTAATTGTCTGTCAAAAGCTGAAGGGCTGCCGCCACGCTGTATATGTCCCAAAATAGAGATCCTGACATCATAGCCTAAGAAATTTTTCAGCTGTCGGCCTATGGTATAGGCATTCCCGGCGCCTTCAGCCAAAATAATGATCCCATGGGTCTTCCCCCGTCGATGCCCTTCCTGGATCCGTGCCGCGGTAGCTTCAAGATTCATCTCACGCTCCGGAACGTAGACCTCTTCAGCGCCTGTGGCAATCGCCGCCATCAGAGCCAGATAACCGCTTTTCCGCCCCATGACTTCAATGATAAAGGCACGCTCGTGAGAAGAGGCTGTATCTTTGATATTATCCACACAATAAATGATTGTATTTAAAGCTGTATCCACTCCTATGCTCATATCCGTGCCCCATAAATCGTTATCAATGGTCGCCGGAACACCGATAACCTTGATTCCGCGGTTATGAAGATCCAAAGCTCCTGTCAATGATCCGTCTCCGCCGATAACGGCGACACCGTCGATCTCATTTTTTTCAAGATTCTCTACCGCAAGCATCTGCCCCTCATCGGTTATAAACTCTTCACATCGTGTCGTCTGGAGCACGGTCCCGCCTTTTTGCATAATCCCGCCGACGTCTTTCAAAGAAAGAGGCTTCATAAGGCCTTCTATCATACCCAGATAAGCTTTTTCAATACCCCAGACTTCCAGGCCGTTATAGATCCCGGTCCGGACAATAGAGCGGACAGCAGCATTCATTCCCGGAGCATCCCCTCCGGCCGTCATCACGGCAATTCGCTTCATATTCCTCTCCTTTTTCTAACGTTTATCCTTTTTTATATGGGGTTTGATAGTATCCCACCTTTTCTTAAACATCTCTTCTTTCCCCTGTACCGTAAAAGAAGCGATCTCTTCCTTTTGCAATTCAGGAGGCAGATAATCCTGGCAGATCAGGGGATCTGCATAATGATGCGGATACTTGTACGAGCGTGTGCCTGATGATATGGAATCCGGAATATCCAGAACGCCATGCTCTTTGACCAGTTCCAATCCCTTTTCCATAATACGCAGAACAGAATTACTTTTTGGCGCCAGGGCCAGATAAACGGCCGCCTGAATAAGCGCCATCCGGCCTTCGGGCAGCCCTAAAAACTCATAAGCCCGGACAGCGTCATTGACCACCCGCAAAGCATTAGGATCGGCAAAACCGATATCTTCTGAAGCTATCGCTGTCATACGACGCAAGATCGCCAAGGGATCGATGCCACTTTCTAACATCGCGCAGATCCAATAAACAGCAGCATCAGCATCAGATCCCCTCAGGGATTTATGCAAGGCAGAAAGATAATTATAATAAAAATCGCCTTTTTTGTCCGATAAAAGCATTTTCTTATTGAGCGTTGCCTGAAGCTCCTCCAGAGACAACACTTTGTGGGCCATAAGGCTGAGCACTTCTTCCAGAAGGAAAAGGGCAAAACGCCCGTCACCGTCTGAATAATCAACAATAAGCTGAATGATATCAGGAGAAAGCGTCTGTCCGGAAAAATTCATTCCCTTTTGTACAAGCTCGCCAAGAGCTTCATCCCCGAGTTTTTTAAAAGGCACGACTCTCATACGGGAGCGAAGGGGAGAGATAATCGTGTACCCCGGGTTTTCGGTCGTCGTTGCGATGAGAATGATCTTCCCCGATTCAATATGCGGCAAAAAAATGGTCTGCTGAGTCTTGTTAAAACGATGGATTTCATCAATGAAGAGAATGTTCGGGCCAGGCCCCTCCTGCTCACGTATGGTCTTTTTAATATCGACAGTCGAGGCTTCCACTGCGTTGAAATAGATAAACCGGGCATTAAAATAATCGGAAATCAAACGGGCCAATGTTGTCTTTCCCGTCCCGGGAGGCCCGTAAAAAAGCATTGAAAAGAGCTTCCCCTGCTTTAAATAAATAGAAATAATGCCGTTTTCACCCACAAGATGGGGCTGTCCGACGATATCCTCAATTGTTTGCGGCCTGATAATCTCATAAAGGGGCCGAAAATCCCTTTCAACCATACTACCACCGCTTCTATGGCAGATTGGCCATAAGTTCGCGGATCCGTTCAACATCTTGAGCGGCAAATATGGATTGAGCATATTTTAAAGCCCGGGAGTAATTATCATTCGTTCTTTCAAAGTCGCGCATATGAAGAAAGGCTTCCCCTCTTTTCAGATAGAGAGAAATAAGACGGCGGTCTTCTTGCTGCTCCAGCCCGTTTTTAATCGCTGCGCCGATGGCCTTTGAAAAGGTTTTCACCGCTTCTTGAAACTGCTCTTCGGCCATCAGCTGTCCGCCGTCCATCAATGCCTCATTAATGATCTGATCCGCTTCATTCTCAGGAGAAGGAGCTTCCTCGGCGACATGTTGTGCCTCTGAAGAAAGAGAAGAAGAGACGACCTCTTCCACAATCTCCTCATCCATGTGCTCTTCACCGATCTCTTCATCAATAACATCTTCTTCCATAAGAGAGTCCGATAGAGAAGAATCCTGCAACTCTTCAGAAACGTTTAAGGACTCGGCTGGCTGAAGTTTTTCCGCGGAAGCGGGCAAATCTTCTAAATCCGAAGTCTGAGGGCTTTCTACCTCTTCTTCCTGAGCACCGTAAAGAATCTGTTCGGCAACATCTTCTAACTCATCTATATCGCTTTTAACAGATTTTATTTCTTCTTTTTTAGCAGGAACTTCTTTGTTTTTTTGATGAAGTTCTGCTGCTATCCGCGCCGCTGCTTTCCTGTCTGCATCTGTAACCTGATAACCGCATTCGGCGCAAAATACGTCTGTGGAAAGGACTTGATGGCCGCATCTGGGGCAGGGAATGGAAGCCAGGAGGGAGGCGCCGCAATAACGGCAGAACTTTTCATTCTCACGGACATTTTTGCCACATCGCGGGCAGCTGATCCTGATTCCCTCTTTCAAAGGCATTCCACAATTTTCACAATAGGCGGCATTATCAAAATTGCTGTTTCCGCAATATGAGCATTTTTTCATAGTCCCTCCTCAAAGTTCAGTCGCCTGTCCCGGAACGAGTCCATAAACGCTCTGGCTTCATCCACAAGACCGACATCCAAAACGGCTGTTGCAACATCAGTATCGGAATCCCTTAAAAGCTCTTCTCCCCGGGGAGAAAAACAAAAAGAGCCTCCGTTAAACGTCAACCCGCCGTCCCGGCCGGTCCGGTTCACGCCCAGGACATAAAAAGCATTCTCAATGCTTCTGGCTTGTCCTAAAAGACGCCAATGCTCGGCCCGGGATTGCGGCCAATTCGCAACGATAATCACTCCATGGGCGCCCCGACTCCGATAAAAACGAAACAGCTCGGGAAAACGCAGGTCATAGCAGACCGCTAAGCCGAATCGCATTCCTTCGATATCGACCAAAACAGGCTTTTCTCCCCTGTGAAAGATCTTTTCTTCACCGGTCAGGGTAAAGAGGTGGATCTTCGAATATTCAACCCTTTGCTTTCCGTCCGGTCCGAGAACAATCATCGTATTCTTAACTTTGTCATCCTGTCTTACCGCCAGAGAGCCGGGAATAAAAGCACACCTGCTTTCCCGTGCCAAATCTGAGGCCCATTGCAAGACTTTTTCGCTGTTCCCTGCCCGGCTGAAAACAGCATCTAACTCATATCCGGTGTTAAAAAGTTCCGGAGCCACATAAAGAGAAGCTTCCCTCCGGGACATTACATCCTCGATCTTCTTCATATTTCTCTCCAGCTGATTATAGGCTGTATTCAGCTGAAAAAGAGCCATTTTCATGGCAGCCTCCCTTATATCTCTTTATATTCGATGATACTCATGCAAGCCTTTATTGTCAAGAAAACAAATAATGTGAGCCCTTGACGGTTATTATTTTTTCGCTATCCTAAATAAAAAGCCAACTTAAGGAGGCCTTATGAGATTCGACCCCTTTCGTTACCGCTATCCTTCGCAACGGACTTTAGTTTACGGCTCAAGAGGCATGGTGGCCACATCCACTCCCTTGGCCGCTCAGGCGGGACTTCGCATTTTGACAGAAGGGGGAAATGCCGTTGATGCTGCTGTGGCCGCTGCAGCGGCTTTGACCGTTACAGAACCGACATCCAACGGCATCGGCGGAGATGCTTTTGCTCTTCTCTCCTTTCAGGGGAAACTCTACGGACTCAATGGAAGCGGGCCTTCTCCTGCCCTGCTGACTCCTGCCAAATTTGAAAAAAAAGAACCGGCGCAGATACCGGCTCATGGATGGCTTCCCGTCACCGTGCCGGGAATCCCTGCCACATGGGCCGAACTCGTCAGCCGTTTCGGCCGGCTTCCCCTCGCGCATGTCTTGGCTCCTGCAGCAGAATACGCAGAAAAAGGGTACCCTGTCTCCCCGGTCACAGCCCGTTTCTGGGCTAAAGCCGCCGATCGTTTCAAAGAGACTTTAAAAGGAAGCGAATATGCCCCCTGGTTCGAACTCTTCACACCCGGCGGGAAAGCCCCTGCGGCCGGAGAGACATGGTCCTCCTCTGACATGGGCGCAACACTCAGAATCATCGGCGATACAGGGGCCCGCGCCTTTTATGACGGCCCTCTCGGCGAAGCCATCGAACAGTATGCCCTGAAAACCGGAGGGCTTCTGCGTCTTTCAGACCTTTCGGCCTTCAAACCTGAATGGGTGAAGCCTTTATTTGTCGAATATGGGGGGAAAAAAGTCTGGGAACTTCCGCCTAACGGACAGGGAATGGCGACGCTTTTAGCCCTGAATATCCTCAAAGAACTCCCGGAGACCCCCTTCGATTCCCCTCAATTTGTCCATCATACTTTGGAGGCGATGAAACTGGCTTTCAGCGATTGCATGGCTTATACGGCCGACCCCGTATTCATGCCCTTTTCTGTTGAAACATTGTTGTCCCGGGATTATGCCGCCTGCAGGGCCCGCCTCATAGGAGAAGAAGCCCTGGAGCCTTTCCCCGGAAATCCCCCGAGAAGCGGCACAGTCTATCTGGCAGCTGCTGACGGGGAAGGAAACATGGTCTCTTATATTCAAAGCAATTACATGGGTTTCGGTTCGGGAATCGTCATCCCCGGAACAGGCATCGCCCTTCAAAACCGCGGGCACGGCTTTACTTTAGAAGAAGGACATCCCAACACATTAGCCCCCGGCAAGCGTCCTTATCACACCATTATTCCCGGTTTTCTCACAGAGACGGATAATACCCCTGTAGGCCCCTTCGGTGTCATGGGAGGTTTTATGCAGCCCCAGGGACATCTTCAGGTGGTGACATCTCTGCTCGACGGAAAGCTCAACCCCCAGGAAGCTCTTGACAAGCCCCGCTGGCAATGGATAGAAGGAAAAAAAATAAGCTGTGAAGCTGCATTTGATCCCGAGACTCTTGAAAATCTTCAAAATCGAGGTCATGATATGGAGAGTGCGCCTGAAAGTTTTTTCGGCCGGGGTGAGATCATCTTGAGAACAAAGGAAGGGAGCTTATGCGGAGCCACTGATTTCAGATGCGACGGAGCGGTGGCCGCATGGTAATATGGAACAAACGAAAATTGAAGCTTACCGTTGTTTTCTGGAAGAAGCTTTCGCCTGGAAAAAGAAAGCCTCCGAACAGTTAAAAGGGCTGATCCATTGCACAAAAGGCTGTTCGCATTGCTGCCACGGCCTTTTTTATATCTCTTATCTGGACCTTCTTCTTCTGAGAGAAGGATTTCGCCGATTGCCGGCAGATACCCGGCAAGGAATCATTGAAAACGCCCGGGGAATCAAGAAAAAGATGAAAGAATTCTTCGGGATCGACCGTTTTAATCAGCTGGACGATCACCGCGAAGATATTTTTTATAACAAATTCAAAGGCTTTCCCTGTCCGTTTCTCAATCCGGATACAGGAGAGTGCCGGATCTATGACGAGCGCCCCTATATCTGTCGTCTTCAGGGAATCCCTTTCTACGACGGGAAAAATTGGGATAACGGCCCCTGTTGTGATTTCAATGCCTCTCTTCTTCCCCTGGAAAAGGATCCGGCGAATAAAACCCTTTTCTGTTTTGATGAAGACCGATTCTTTAAAAAAGAGCGGGCCCTTTTTATTCATCTAGGGCTTAAAGACAAAGTCGGAACCTATTTTTTCATTCCCGATTTTATCGGATTTGAAGACCCCGATTCATATTGATGCTCAAATCTTAAATAAATCATCCCTTGTCATAGAGGCCAGAACAAAGGAAGCAGAAGAAGGCTGATTATGACGATAATGATCTCTAACGGCAGCCCCATCCGGGCATAATCGGTAAAACGGTATCCTCCGGGCCCCATGACCAAAGTGTTGGATTGATGTCCGATGGGAGAAAGAAAGGCACTGGACCCTCCAATGGCCACAGCCATAAGAAAGGGATCGGGAGAAAAGCCCAAACCCCGTGCCACACTGACAGCAATAGGAGCCATTAAGACAACGGTCGCTGCATTATTAATAATGTCCGATAGGAACATAGTCACAACAAGAAGAATCCCCAATAACGCCCAAGCCGGTAAAGCCCCCTGTAAATGAAGAAGGGACGAGGCAATCGTCTCGGAACCTCCGCTGGTTTCCAAAGCTGTCCCTACAGGGATCATAGCTCCCAGTAAGATAATAATCGGCCAATCGATGCCGGAATACATCTCTTCAACAGGCAAAACTTTGGCTAAGATCATGAGAACAGCCGCTATCGGAAACGCCATTTGCACCGGAAGCAACCCTGTGACCACAGACAAGACAGAGAGGGCGAAGATCCCCAGGGCCAGCGGGATCTTTTTCTGATAGCCGATCCGCAACCCCCGTTGGGCCAATGGGAGGCACGAGATGGTCTTGATGGCATTCATCAGGCTCTCCTCCCGGCCCTGAAGCAAAAGGACATCTCCTTTTTTGAAACGTGTTGTCATCAGCCGTGTTCTAACGTGTCCTCCGGGACGGGCCAGGGCCAAAAGGCTGAAACCGTACCGGGAGCGAAGCTTCAAATCTGCTGCCGAATGGCCGATAAGGGAAGATCCCGGCATCACGACAACCTCCATGGTTGCCAGGTAATCCGCCTTTTTGGCGTCTTTCCTTATTTTACGATACCCTTCCGGCCTCACTCCGGTATCATCAATAAAAGCGGCCAGGTCATGAGCATCGACCCGTAATTTCACAATGTCACCGCTTTTGAATAACTCCTTTGTATCCGGCGCGCGCAAGGTCTTCTCTTTGCGTATAATACTCTCCAAGTGGACTTTGGCATCCGTGACGGAGCTGATCTCGTTGACGGCAACCCCTTTCAGTTTTGAGCGGGAAAAAACTTTGACTTCCGTGATGTAATTGTCCACACGGAAAAGATTCTCTGACGATTGTGAAGAGGTCCGTTTAGGGAGAAAACGCCATCCGATGAGTGAGATAAAAATAATTCCCGCTAAAGCGATGACACCCCCCACCGGTGAAAAATCAAACATTCCGAAGGGGCGGCCCAACTCCTCGGCCCTGAAGGCTGATACGATAATATTCGGCGGGGTCCCGATAAGAGTCGTCATTCCCCCCAAAAGGGATGAAAAAGAGATGGGCATCAAAATATAAGAGGGAGATTTCCCGGCCTTTTTTGCAAGCAAAATCGCAATAGGCATCATAATCGCCAAGGAAGCCACATTATTCATAAAAGCGGACAGGACTCCCACAAGAAAACAGAGCACAATAACCTGAAGGAAAAAACTCTTGCCGATATTCATCACCATATTTCCCAATAGGTCCACCAACCCCGACTGTTCAAGGGCCTTGCCGATGATAAGAACCGCCGCCACAGTGATAACAGCCGGATGCCCGAACCCGGAGAAGGCCTCCAGCGGATCGATCAGGCCGGTCAATGTTAAAATAAACAGGGCGATGAGGGCCACAAGGTCATGTCGAATCTTTCCCCAGATAAAAAGAAAAAGAGTTACACCCAAAGTGGCAAAGACAATCGATTGCTGCATCATATCCTCCTGTTATTCAACACTCTGTCGAAGTATAATCGAACATGGGCAAAAAAAAAGATAAAATTCTGAAAATGCAGGAGCCCGATGACACTATTAATCCGGATAAGGGTTAAAAAAACTCGACTAAAATGCAGCGGAATGCAAAATAGTTTTAACTAAAATACAATCCCGTGCAAAAAAGTCATGTTTCATAATCAATGTTAAAGATCCAGCCCGTTAAGGTAATCACGCAGCTTCATAGCCTCCTCTTTGGTCAGGGTGATGCCCTTGCTCATCTTTGCATGGTCCGGGTCCCACTCTCTCAAATCATATTTGGGCTCACGGCCATTCCAACTCACCAGATTCAGTTCCTTGGTCCAGCCCTTGTTGGACTCCGATAAAACTCCTATTTCTTTCACGATCTCCACAGTAATATCAGCCATTCAACCTCCTTAGATTATTGTTATTTATTAGGGCTAAAGTAATACAGCTGAAGCAATAGAAAAATAAATCAGCAGTCCGAGAATATCCATGATAGTGGAAATAAGAGGTCCGCTGGCCATGGCCGGGTCCATGCGTAGTTTTCCTAAAACAAAAGGGAGAGACATTCCTATGAGATTAGCCACAAGAACGATACACAGCATAGTCGCGGCCAAAACAAACCCTATCATATAATCTCCCCTGAAGAATCCTAAGAGTGAGCTGAGCCCTCCCATTGCTATTCCAAGCAGTAAGCCCACACGCAGTTCTTTCAACAATGTGACGAACCATTCTTTCATTTCTATATCCCCTGTCACCAGGGCACGTATCATCAAAGTGGCAGATTGAGACCCGACATTGCCGCCGCTGTCAATTAAAAGAGGGATAAAAGCAGCCAATATGACGATTTTTGAAATCACATCTTCGTACAGAGCAATAACGCCCGAAGAAAAGAGATTGACTACAATAAGAGCAATCAGCCAGACAACACGTTTTCTTGTCAAAAGAAAAACACCGGCATTATGGTAGCTAACCCCAAGAGGTTCAACCGACGCCCCCTTTTGAATATCTTCCGTTGTCTCATCTTCAGCAATATCCAAAATATCATCAATCGTAACAATACCAAGGAGAACCCCTTCAGAATCAACGACAGGAAGAGCAACTAAGTCGTACTGCTTGATGATAGACACCGCTTTCTCCTGATCATCAAAAGCAGAAAGAACCCCAAAAGATGTATGCATTATATCTTTAATGACTCGATCGGGTTCACACAGAATCACTTCCCGAAGCTTGACTGTTCCAAGAAGGTGTTTCCCTTTATCAACAACATAAATAATATTAATAGTTTCACTATCTTTACCGACACGCCTGATATGTTTGATGACTTCAGAGATTTTTAAATGTTCAGAAACAGAAACATAGTCGGGTGTCATCAAACGCCCGACGCTTTCTTCGGGATACCCTAAAAGATGCCAAGCCTCCTTAAGATCTTCCGGACTAAGAAGATCCATCAGTTTACGAGTCATCTCAGCAGGAAGTTCCTCAAGGAGCAGTGTTCTGTCATCCGGGTTAAGATTGGAAAGGAGCTCACTGGTTTCCTGATGAGATAGTTCAAACAACAGTGATTTTTGATCCTGAGGCTCCAGATAAGAAAATACCATGGCCTTGAATTTGCGTGGAAGGGAGCGGAAGAGAAGAATTCGGCTGTGACTATCCAGCTCAAGAAGCAAATCGGCCACATCCGCTTCATGCCACTCTTTCAAAATCTCCTGAAGAGCGGCCCACTTGTTTAAATTAATCAATTCAATGATATTCTTTTTTTCCGTATTCTTCATAAATCTTCTTTCTTTTCAAATAATAACAAAATAGAGAAAGCCGTCAATACTCTATTGTTTACCTCAAAGATAAAAAGACAACTGTATTTCTCAGCCCATGGCAAAAGGGTTTCCCTTGATTAAATTTATAGAAAATCCGCGCAAGATAGAACAATCAGATTTTAACCGCAATAGATATTTTCATTATGCCAATTTAAAAACTCTTCTGAAGGGTATTCTTCACGGTGCTCAGGCAGAACTGATAATTTTCTGCCGTGCAGAGCATAATAATCTCTTCCGTTTTCATACTCCTCTTTGATCCTGCGGCTCACATTAATCGTATGGGACCGATCAACAGTCAGATAGCCCTTGTCAAAAAGGATATGAAGATCAGAACGTAACAGTAATCCGTTTTTGACTTCATGCTGTCCCGCCAGAGAGACGGGTTTAATATGAGCCGCTTCCAAAACCGGCAGAGTCTTCTCCCCGGTCATGGCACATCGTCTCTTATATGCATCCGTTACTAAAATCCGGAAAGCCCCCTGTCCCAACCGCCGTTTGGCCTCGTAGGACACAAAAGCAACATCAGCTCCGATATTTTCTTTTTCGGGAATCATGGATGATCCTAAACGGTCAAAGACAGCTCTCCATATCAACTGACCCTCCTCTTCTTGACTCTCATAACCTTTTCCTGAAACAATGCTTTTGTTCCATATGCCCCGTACCGGAATCCAAAGTTCCTTGGGAAAAAAGAATGGCTCAACAAGTATCGTGCAGCCTATAACAGGATCTCTCTCCTTTGTTTTTCTTTTTTTGTGAATAGCTTTCCGGAGTTCATCCAATGATGTTACCCCGTTCTTCTCCCCGAAGCTTTCCCAGGCGAGGCTCAGGGGAAGAGCTGTATGGCGGGCAAAAAAACCTCCTCCTGCGATATAATCCAAAGGGCTGTGAAGTTTAAAAAGAAAAAGGTCATAAGGTTTGATATTGTGGACTTGTTGGAATTTCCCGGGCCGCCAAAAATTGACTTCATCAGGTCTTTTTTCGGAAAGAAAATCATACCATCGATTATCAGTGACTCCCACATAGAAACGGCTCATCATCCGCTCCCCTCTTCTTGAGTCCTACAGCCCGCACACATTGGAAAGAGTAAGCGTCAAAGAAAAGGCCCCCTCTTTGCGTGCCGCCCGGGTCAAAACCCTTATCCCCTCGAAGACCGCTTCCTCTTCCCCGGTAAAGCAGGTGCTCATGGGGCCGTATTCCACGGTGAGCCCGGGCACCTCGGAAAGAGCATTGATGGCTTGAATAATGACGGCATTATACTCCTTCTCCCCCAAGGGGTAAAGGGCCGCCTGGCAGGATAGCTTCCCTTTACATCTTTTTCCAGATCCCACAGAGAAAACCTCCTTCTCTTTTTCTATCCTTTACACCCTCTTGTTCGAGCCTTAAGGCTTCCTCTTGCTGTTTTGGGTCAAAACCGGGCCCGAAATGGAGGCCTGAAAAATATTCCCCTTTAATTCCCGGAAGGAGCTCCATGAGCTCTTCGGGAGTGAAAAAGTGCGCCCCTTCAAAGACACTGTTCTGGTCTCTCCGCGCACTTTCTTCATAAAGGCGGGCCCAGGGACTTTCTTTTCCGATCACGGCGATGACAAGACGGCCCCCTTTCTTCACAAGGTTCCAGGCTTTCAGAGCTGTATTACGGGGATCTTTTAAAAACTCAAAAGCCGTTACAGAATAAACAAGATCGAAAGATTCCTCTTCCAAAGAGAGTTCCTCGAGTGATGCGTGAATCCAATGAACAGGAAGATGTAAATTATCACTTTTTTCCCGGGCCGCTTTCAGCATGGGCACCGAGATATCCACTCCGGTGATATCACAGCCCATCTGCGCGAGAAAAAGCGAAAAATGTCCGGTCCCGCATCCCAGGTCGAGGACTTTTTCGCCCCGTTGCGGCGCGGCACATTGAAGGAAAAGTTTTTTTTCAACTTCATCCACCAGAGTCCCCAGAGGCGTCTGAAACCAGCTGTCGTAGGAGAGGGCTGCTTTCTCATCGAAAAAAGACATATTTTCTCACCCCCCGGTGGACATGACCAAAAAGATTTTCTTACTCCCCCACGTCACCAATTGCAGATGCTCCTTTTTTTAGTGGTGGGATGCCACCTTTTCATAGTCGATCTTATAAATATTCGCCCCATCGGAAACATATAAAAGGCTCTCTTTACGATTCACAGCTATTTTTAATTCCACTCTCTCCTGGTGTTCACCCGGAGGAAAAGAAACCATCGCCAGTTCCTGCCCCTTCAGATTCATCAAACTGATAAAAGGATTCAGTTCCTGTTTTCGAAGAGCCGGCTTTTCTCCGCTAAAGAAAGCGGCTATGATCAGCTTCGCCTCTTCATCAAGTGCCAAATCGGATAAGACTTCGATCTTGTCTCCACTGCTGTTCCTAAGCCCTTTCAGGACCCTCCCGGGCAAAGGAATTCTGTGAACCGTCCCGTTGTCCCGCTCATAGATCTTGAGAGACACTGAAGGCGTCTTATAGGCTAAAAGAACATAGTTTTCACTGATATCAAAAAGGACGGGCAATGCCTCTTTATCCTTTTCAAGAAAAATAAACTCCCCCGTCTGCTCTCCCGCTGTTCTGATCAGAGGCCTGTCTTCTTTGCATTCGTCTTCACATATATAGTAGACAATCTCATTAAAA
>Ga0209614_1000110_pt1 | contig 73174 bp, 67 predicted proteins | sample BlaSprsedimmetaG_FD_185484 | JGI IMG/M metagenome (GOLD analysis project Ga0209614, IMG submission 185484) | Hot spring sediment bacterial and archeal communities from California, USA to study Microbial Dark Matter (Phase II) - Blank Spring... ... | reverse complement strand
GGTTGTTTGCGAGCATGATATCCTACGCTGGGAAAACAGAAAGCGAACGTCGGGAGTGGAGGAAATACACCAAAGCTCCCGAAACTGAAGTTATAAGAAAAGCTTTTGCACATCGGGGATGGCACCGGCGAGGGGACCTGTTTGACCCTCTGGCTTCAGGAAAAATGAAGCCGACCGGACCGTGTCAGGACGATTGTTGGTTGTCGACGCACATTATCAGGTAACGGCAGGAATCCGGGCTTTTGTCGAGATGGACCAGAACGCCGTTTTCCCGGTTCAGAAAAAGGTTCAGGACATACAGGGGCAGGGTTTCATGATAGGCGCTTGCCGCTTCGTAATGATAGCGTTCGCAGCCTGGAGCGCTTTTCTGCAAAGACCGGCTTTCGGCGGCGGAAAAACGTCTGGAAAAAGCCAGACGGGTACCGGGTGTCAAGGTCGAGAGAAAGTTTTTTAAAGCCTTTTCAGAAAAGCATTCAGGTTTTATCTCGAGTCCGGCGAGCGCGCCGTCGGCGTTACTCTTGACCAGCATCCAGTTGCTGCCTTCGGCCAGTGGCAGACCCTTCTCCACGCCTAAAAATTTTCGGCCCAGTTCCAGGGGTAGAATGACTTCGTCGACGGCGCCGATCAGAATGGCTTCTTCCGTTTGTCGTTGCAGATCGTTCTGAGCCAGAAGCATGGTCATCTGCACGGGGAAATGGTGATGGGCAAGAAACAGATTGCGGCCTTCAAGCCCGAGATGAGCGGCAACATAATAGGCCGCCGTATTGCCGGCCAGATTGATGAAGTCGGCCGGTTTCGTCAGATTTCCGGTAAAGTGACGCTGGCGCACAACCCGGTCGAAGACCATGATATTCCCCTGTCCGGAAGTCATGTAAAGGGCGGTCTGAGGGTTTGGGCGGGAAACGGCAGCGGCTTGATGCGCGCCGATGATGGCCAACTGAATGAAGCGGTCGGTGCGGCGAGGGCTGGTGCCGCTGAGGGCTTTGAGCTTGTTTTTGAGATCGGGAAGCTCCGGGGTTTCGGGGTCGATGGGGCCATGATGCAGGCCCAGTCCGTGAATGTAGAGGGTCATGCCGTGCGCTTAACGATGAAAACCGTGTTATTGCCGCCGAAACCGAAATAATTAAGCATGAAGACGCCTTGGTGCAGGGGCAGCACCTCTTGCAGGGGTGGGTTGCGGAACTCGTTTTCCAGAACGGTGAAATTGAGGGTCGCCGGCAGAAATCCGGCGCCGACGCTTTCCATCAGTAAAACCAGTTCGGCCGTGCCGCAAGCGCCCAGGGTGTGGCCGATATAGGGTTTCAGAGCGACAATCGGCGGCATTCGGTGAAAAATCTGTTCCAGGGCGCGCATCTCGGCCCGGTCGTTAAGTTCACTGGCGGTGGCGTGAGCCTTGATCGCGCTGATGTCTTCCGCTTTGAGACCGGCATCCTGCAGGGCCGCGCGCATTACTCGGGCGAGCCCCTCCCCGCTCGGCTCGGTTCCGCTCACGCTATAGGTTTCGCAGCGGCTTGCTCCGCCGAGATAGCGCCAGGGCGAGGGGCTGATTTCCTCCCGGCTGAGAAGTACGGCGCCGACCGCTTCCCCCAGAACAATGCCGTCGCGGTTGCGGTCAAAGGGGCGCATTCCTGAGGAGGAGAGCAACTGCAACATGGCAAAGCCCTCAAGGGTGGTCGGGGAGTAAAGCTCCAGACCCAGGACCAGGGCGTGATCGATCAGTCCGCCGTTCAGCAGTGCGGCGGCGTTGATCAGGGCGTTGGCGCTGGAGGTGCAGGCCGTGTTGCAGGTCAGGGCGGGACCCTCCAAGGTCTGGCGCCGCATCAGGCTGTCCAGGTAGCCGCCGGCGCCGACCCGTTGGCGTTCGCACCTGTCGATAAAGGCTGGGTCGACATTCTCTTCGAGGGGGCCGGCCAGGGAATAATCGATCGCGGAGGCTCCCAGAAAAACCCCGATGCCCTTCAAATCGGAAAGCTGCAGGTTCAGATTGGTCTGCAACAGCCTGACTGTTCGGTCAAGATAGTTATCGACAATCGCGCTCGAACTGAAGCGGGGGGCTTGGTCGAGGCGGTAGTAGGGGTAGGGCGCCAGACGCTCGCCGACCCGGACCTTGACCAGCTCGCGTGGGTTGTGGCCGGCCAGGAGTGACCGTCTCCGTTCGCTCCGGCTCCCCAGGGCACTCAGCAGCTCTCCACCGATAATCGTGATCATGCTTGTATTTCTTTTTCCTGATGCCGGAACGGGTTAACTCTCATTTGTCGTCCAGAGCTCAGGTCGGCTGAATGAAATCGGCCAGTTCGTTGATGGTGGTGACATGGCGGCGAAAGGCTTTGCTGTCAGGCAGGCGGATGCCGAAATGGCTTTGTAGGCCCATCAGGATTTGCAGGGCGTCAAGCGAATCGAGCCCGAGACCGCTGGCTTCGGAAAAAAGCATCACTTCATCGTTGATGTCGGTGGGGCTGATATCCTCTCTTTCGCATTCTTCAATGATCATTTTCTTTAGGCGCAGCTTCAGCGCCTCGTCTAAAGATCCCTTCATTGTTCCCGGTTTGTTTTAAAGTGAAAGACGACTCCGGCCGCCAGCAGCAGGCCGAGGCCGAAAGCGGCCAGGGCCAGGGCTTCGCCAAGAACCGCTTGCAGGCCCCGGTCGCGGAGAAAAATATCGAGAAATCCTTCCAGTCCCCAGGACATCGGCGAAAGCCCGGCCAGTTGTTGCATGGGCTCGGGCATGTATGTTTTCGGAACCATGATGCCGCCGATTGCCCCCAGGAGAATATTGATGATGACGCCGATGGTGGTCGCCTGCTCCACGGTCGTGGCCGAGACCGCGATCAACATCGAGGTTCCCACGGCGGCCAGGCTGAGGCCGACCGAAACCAGGGCCAGGCCGCCGATCGAGTTTCCCAGTTGCAGGGCCTCGGCTCCGCAAAGCGGTACGATGAAAACCCCGACCGCGAGCATGAGACCGGCCTGCAGCTGATTGATGACCAGGTAGGGCGTGATTTTCCCGATGAACAGGGCGGGCAGTGAAATATTCATCGCCGTCATGCGCATCAGGGTGTTACGTCGGCGCTCGTTGATAAAAATGGTCGATATCGGAATAATGATGAAGAACATGCCGAACACAATCCAAGAAGGAACGCTTTGCTGGGTTGATGAAGGTTCCCGTCCTGCTTTCAGCTCGGCGTAGCGCAAGGTGATGGCGGCTTCGGTGTCAAGAAAAAAGGTCTCGAGGGCTGGAATCTCCGGCCGTCCGGCGTCGCCGAAGAACTGGCTCTGCGTGGCGGTCGGCGCTGGAGAAAAAGCAAGTTCGCGCATGATTGTTTCAAGGCGCAGGCGGATCAGGGCCCGAGTGATTTCGGTTTTGAACAACAGCAGTCTCCCCGGTCTGACGCTGGTCGGAAGCGCCACTTCCAGTAAGACGGGCGATATTTCCTGGCGGTCATGGTTTTGCGCAAAACCTGGGTTGATAGTCAGGGCGGAGCCTGACTTTGCGGGAGCCGGTGTTAATTTTGGGGCCGGGTTTCCGGCCGCCAGCCGGCGCCGGAGCCGAGCCTGGCGGCCAAGTAATTGTTCAAATCTGGCGCTCAGGACGCTGTGATCGAGATCGATGAGGGAGTATTCAATCTCGATGGGATCGTGTCTGAGTGTGTCTTTCAGGGCCAGCGACATGATCAGAATGAAAATCGCCGGCATGATGAAGAGGGCGGCCAGGGCGTGTCTGTCCCGCAGAATCAGGATGAACTCTTTAGCCAGCATGGTCTTAAACATCGCGTTTTTCTCCGGTCGTGGTCAGGCGGAGAAAGAGATCCTCGAGGGTGGTGGAGCCGTAGCGGATCTCTTTGAGCTCGAAGCCTTCGTTTTCGAGAGCTTCCAGCAGGTCTGCCAGCGTGCTGGCATTTGGTTTCGCCAGGGTGAGGGTGGCGGCGTCGGCTACCTCAAGACCGGAATGGTGCCGGGCGAAATGCTGCAGCCGGTTTTTGTCGGCATGGAACATTTCGATGTGCAAGGTCGAGGTTCCGCGCTCTCGCAGCAGGGTTTCGATCCGCCCCTCAAGAATGATGCGGCCATGGTCGATAATCGCCGCCTGGTCACAGATTTTTTCAATCTCGGACAGGTAATGGGAACAATAGATGACGGTTCTGGCTTCGTGTTTAAAGGCGCGAATGGTTTTCAGGATCTCTATTCGGCCATCGGGATCGATGCCGACGGTTGGTTCGTCAAAATACAGCAACTCGGGGGTTGTTGAGCAGGCCGATGGCGATGTTGAGACGCTGTTTCTGGCCTCCGGAAAGGGTGCCGGCTTTTTGTTGGTGACAATCTTCCAGGCGGTTGACGCTGAGCGCCTGTACAATCGCCTGGCGTAAGGCGGCGCCCCGGATTTTCTGAATGCCACCGAAAAAACGAAGATTTTCGAGCACGCTTAAATTTTCGTAAAAGGCCGGAGACTGGGGAATGTAAGCGGTGCGCCGGCGGATTTCGGCTGTTTCCCGTTGCAGGGGGAGTCCGAAAATGTGAATCTTACCTGCCTGGAAAGTGCTTAGACCATTGAGGATCGAGAGTAATGTGGTCTTGCCTGCACCATTGGGGCCCAACAGCCCGAAGATCACCCCGGTGCCGATCTCCAGATTGAGATGGTCGAGGGCGCAGCGCCGGCCGTAACGCTTGACTAGATTTTCAATGCGGATCATTTTCTCAACCGACCGTCGCCAGTAACTTGCGGTAAACTTGGGTTTCGCTCTCGGCCACGCTTTCCAGTTTTCGGCGCAGGGACGCGAAGTCGATGGCCTGGTTTTTTTTGCCGCGAAGGCTGCGGGCCAGCATCAGGGCGAATTCCCGCCACTGATCCCCGGTCGCGGTCATCATCATTGAGCTTTCTTCCAGTCTGGGTTCGGCCAGCAGTTTGCCCGCTTCCTGTAGAAATGAAGCATAGATGAAACGAAAACCGGCTCCGCCGGTGCCGATTTCCTCCTGCATGCGAATGATATGGCCGAGCAGCAGCTTGGCGTAGTGCGGATCTTTTTTCTCAAGTCGGGTGATGGCTTCGGCGAGCCGCCGAATGCCGGAAACGCCGGCGATCGGAACCGGGCTGTAAAGCATGGCCCGGGCGTTTTTACGAATGATGCGAGGCAGCAGAAAGCCGAAGTCCAGGGTCTTCGGCACTGCGACCGGATAGTAGATCAGACCTTTTGGGGCCATCATTCCTTTGACGAAGCGGGCTTTTTCCAGGGGCTCGACCAAGCAGCGCACCGGTTGTTCAAAGACCGGGTCGCTGACCAGATATTCATTTCCTTCTTTGCCGTACACGATCAGGTTGTGGGCGTTAAAATGAAAACGCATTTCCTCGGGGAAATAGGGCAGCCAGAAAACCGAAGTCTGGGCTCCGACGATTTCGCCTTGCGCGAGCAGGGTGTCAAGGGCGGCGGTGCCCTGCCGGGCCCGGCGAAAGGTCTGCAGCCGCATGCGCAGGCCGATATTTTTCTGCAGTCCCCTGATAATCGCATGCGGGCGGCTGCGGTAGGCGATCAGGGGCAGACCGCCTAGCTTGATAAAGGGAATGTAGGCAAACATCAGGGCCCCGGAGAGACCGAAAACCATCGCCTCGGAAAGCTGTAGGCCGTGATGTCGCAGCATCAGCGCCATTACGCCACTTTCGCAATGGGCGGAATGATTATGGATGAAGGCGGGTTTTGTCATGCGTCCGCCTCGCGGTGTGGCAGCCGCGTGAGTTCCGCGAGCTCAAGCCCCAGGGCCTGGGCGTAAAGTGACAGTCTTTTTCGTCCCAGTCCGGCAAAGATCTGAGGTCTGAAATGACGCCTGATGCGCCAGAGCCAGAGGCCGGTGGCCTGGGCCAGAGTCGGCGGATCCATGCGTTGGGCGTACATATGATAATAAAGCGGGGAAGCCCGGCCGGCCAGAACCAATGCGTAAGCCTTCCGCGCCAGGCGCTCAAACTCCTCGAGGGCCTGACGGGTAGCGGCTTCTTCCACCCGCCAGCCGGAGGAGGCGACGATTTCATAAAGCCCGTCGGCGTTGGTTGCGTAAAGGGCTTTCCGGTGGCGAGCCAGGGTGGAAATGTTGTCTTGGGGAACTTGCCGATTTTCCATTCAGACTACCGTCAGATGAATGTAGGCGGTGGAAAAACGTCCGCTTTGGGGACGAAACAAAGTAGCCTCTCGCCTTTTTTCAAGGAACCCGAATTGAACAGTTCTTCCAGCATGATGTAGATTGAGGCCGAACCGGTATTGCCCTTGGTACTCAAATTCGTGAACTATCTTTCCTGGGGGATGTCGCAGCCCGCCGCCTGCAGCCCGGCCCGGACCGGGTCACGGAAAAAACCGGAGGAATAGTGCGGCAGGAACCAGTCGATTTGGTCGGCCTCGACCAGGACCTGCCGGCTGAGCTCGCGCAGAGGTCGGACCACGGTGTATTCAATGATCTTGTCGTTGAGGAGCTTGACGTCCTGCTTGATTGAAAAGATTGAACGCTCCAGCCAGGCCTGAGGGGCGTATTCGCGCCAGCCCTTGAGGCGGCCGGAGGTCGTTTTTTCGGCGCCCGCGTACATGCAGGTTTCAAGCTCGCCGGTATAGGATTTCTGAAAAATCCAGTCAATCCGCAGAGAAATAGCGTCGCCCTCGGGCTGCGGACTCAGCCAGAGGGCTCCGGCCCCGTCACTCAACATCCAGCGCAGAAAATCCTTTTCAAAGGCGATGGCCGGTTGTTTTTCAAGTTGGGCCGCCCGGGCTTCGATCTCCTCGGTGAAATTGAGGCCGCGTAGCAGTGAGGAGACGTTTTCCGAAGCGGTCGCCACGGCGTTTTTCTTTTGACCGGCGAGAATTGACAGGTAAGCGTATTTGAGCGCCATGGTTCCAGCCAGACAGATTCCGGCGGTCGCCACCGCTTCGCAGGGTGGCAGTCCGAGTTCACCGTGGACCATCAGGGCATGATTGGGCAGCAGCTGATCCGGCAGGGAAGTGCCGCAAGCCAGTAATTCGATGTCTTGTAAGGGACAGCCCTGACGGCCGAGGGCCCGCACGGCGGCCGCCGCCAGTTCGGCATTGGTGTGGGTGACGGCTCCGGTCCGGGGGTCAAGGGCATAGTGTCTGCTGGTGATCTGGTTGCTGCGCAGAATGATCTTGCGCACTCGCGAAGCCCGTTCGCCGATCTGCCCCAGCACCGTTTCCATGGTCTCGTTGTCGACCGGCGGGTGGGGCAGAAAAGCGGCAATGTGGTTGATGTAGACCTTGGATAACATGTTTTCTCTCAAACTTTCCGTAACGCTCTTCAGGCTATTTCCCCGAAGGCTGTTCATAATAAGTAACCGCCTGAGCGAGGTTTTTCCCTCTCAGCCAAACGCTCAGACGGCGCAGCAACAGATTCAAGGGGACCACGGTCAGAATCATGGTCAGCAGGAAGACAACATAGACCGTAACTATGAAATTGCGTGTTGGTGTTTCGGGTTTTCCGGCTTTCTTGAGTATTTTGCTCCAGATCAGAAAGCTGCGGTGAGCGATATGTTCGGAAGCGATCAACTTGCCGTTGACATTGACCGCGCCAAGGTTACGGAGCAGCGGTTGCCCGAGTGTTTCCCGGTCCTGTGCGAGGGCTTCACGCAGGCGGTCGCCGAAACGTGAAGCGGTGCGGATTTCAGTCGGGGCGACACCGGCCGCGGGCAGGCCCCAGAAGGCATCCTTTTTGCCGGTCAGCAGCCAGCGTGGGGTGGTCAGGAAGGTCGCCAGCGATTTCCCCTGGTCCGTCAGACCACATTGTCCAGCAGCCGGGCTTCGAGTCCTTCAAGTATGGCTTTCATTTTTTCCTGGGCGATCAGCCACATGTCGCGACAGGCAATCACGGTCACCACCGGCTTGTTCTTAAACAGAGTTCGGGCCTGCGGACTTTTCAGAAAACCGGTGATCGGGATTGAGGGGGAGAGAAACCAGACCGTGTAGCCTAAAATGATCAAGTCGTAATCCTGGGTCTCGGTCAGGTTTTCCACGGGGCAGCCATCCAGGCCGACCGCTTCGGGAAAACAGTTAAAAAAGGTGTAAAAAGGCCAGGGGTAAGGATAGGGAGACAGCGGTTTCACCGGGCGCAGATCACATTTGAGCATCCTGTCCTGAAGTAGGGGGGGCGGCCAGGTGGCGCATGATTTCTTCCAGTTGTCCGCTCTGCGAATAATAGAGCACGAGTATCTTTTTCATGAAAACCTTGACGGTTTGCTGAATGGTTCGGAGTTTGTCGGGTTGGCAACTCGCTGCCGCAGTTTTGTCTGCGGGTTGCATAATCCCGGCTCAGGGGACAGGATTTAATGCTGTCCCCTGAGCAAAGCCGGGCGAAGCAAAGCTCAGTCTTGTCTTTTGTTAAGTAACTCCAATCTTGACCGCCGCACGGTAAAGTTTGGGCTGCGGGATATACTCCCGCATCAGAGCACCCAAGGAATGAATCGTCGCGTGCGTTGCATGTAATGATGATAGGCGCTGCCGAAAAAGCGGAGATTCTCATGCTCCTCGATTCTCGCCGTGATCAGTAGCGCGAAGCTGACCCCCCCCCATAAGGGCCAGGTTAAACAGGGTGATGTTTTTAAAAAAAGCCCCCAGCCCAGAAACAGAAGGGAGGCATACATGGGATGGCGGACATGGCGATAGAGCCCTTTTTCAACCAGTTCCACGGTGTTTTCAAACGCATGGTTTTCCGGCATGGTTGTGCGTTCGGACTGGCCGCCGTGCTCCTTGAGCAGTTGCAGCGAGTGAAGGACAAAAAAGATCGAGGCCAGCAGCAGCAGCCAGGAAAAAAGTTGTTGGGGCGCGAAAGGGTTTTTAAACCAGTGGGGATGGTTGCGTAAAATCAGGCCCAGGAGCCCCTCAAGAACAAAAAAACGATAAAAACCATGGCTGGCGGGGTTTCCCAGGCTTCGCCATGAAAAACGCAGAAAGAAGAGTGTGCAGATAGTAAAGATAAGCCAGCGGGTCATTTTGCCTTGATTAATCCGGATATCAGCTTAATCCACGCTGTGCGCGGGGTCGGCTAGCGTTGTGGTTGCAAGGCCGGGCCGTCACCAGCTTTGCCGGAGACGGCCGTTTTTTCGGGCGCCTGTTCAACGGTTGTGCTTTTATGCTATGTCTGCAGGGCGACGTCGTCTACGAGAGCTTGAAAAAGCAATTCAGAATGAAGCTTTCAGGTCAGGCAGACCGAAAACGGACTGACCTTAAGTCCCTTCAGAGTTTCTCTTATAGCATACTAATAGTTGCCGCACTACTGTTTTGGCTTGGTCCATTGGTCCGGTTTATATCGGTCCGGGTGATCCGGATTTTTCAAATAAATTTCGCGTCAGGGATTTGCTTGGCGATGGTCCGCTTCTGCTTTACATTGTCGGTCGGCTTGTGGTATGGGGTCGCGTTTTCAGATATTTGGGGTGGATCACAAAAGTTAATCATGGTGGTGGTGAATTTTTAAAGGAGATAAGCATGGCTAAAGCGAGTGCAAGACATATTCTGGTGGACACTGAAGCTCGTTGTCTGGAGCTGAAAACCCGGATTGAAGGCGGAGAGGCTTTTGCCGAGTTGGCGGCGGCGCATTCAAAGTGTCCTTCCGGTCGTCAGGGCGGCGCTCTGGGGGAGTTTTCGCCGGGGCAGATGGTGCCTGAATTCGACACCGTGGTTTTTAATGGTGAAGTGGGTAAGGTGCATGGCCCGGTGAAAACCGATTTCGGTTATCACTTGGTTGAAATTACCAGTCGTCAGGACTGAGACGTCAAGGCGGTTCCATTGCCTTGCGTGACAAAAGGGAGTTGTCCAGCGGCTCCCTTTTTGTTTTGCCTTTTTAAGTAATCTCCTGTATTTCGTAAACATGGCTGATTACCCATTCATTTTACACCGCGTCAAGGGCTATATCGCAACCCTCTACCTGGTTGAATATCATGACCGGGTTTTATTGCTTGATGGCGGAGCTCGTTTTGATGCGCTGCGGGTCGAGAGCTATATGGAAAATCAAATGGCGCGGGCACCGGTCGAGCTGAGCCTGGCCCTGGTTACCCATATGCATCCCGATCACGCTGGAGGAGCACCGCGTCTGCGGCGGCGCCAGGCCACGAAGATTGCCGCCCATCGTGAGATTGATCAATGGTATCGGGGCATCGGTGGCAGGGCTCAGCACCTGATCGATACCCTGCTCGGTCATTATTCGGCCAGACAACGTTTCGGCCGCCTCGAGCGGGCCTGGTACCCACGCCGTCTGCAGCCCGATTTTCTGCTTGATGATGGTCAGGAGCTGCCCGGCTTTCCCGACTGGCGGGCCTATGCCGCTCCGGGTCACACCCTTTACGACATGGTTTTTTATCAGGAAGCGGAACGTTTGTTGTATGTCGGCGACCTGCTGGTTCGTATCGGCGATCGCATCGTATTGCCTTTTCCCACCCTTTTCCCGGAGCTGATGCAAAACACCCTGCGCCGCATGGCGGAATTGCCGGCCTGCCGTTTCCTGCTGGCCCATGGCGGAGAACTTGAGTTGCAAGACGGCGGCAGTCGTGATTTTTTTCTGGGAATGCTTCCACAGGTCGGCAGTCTCGGGCTGCCTTCCTTCAAATTTATCAAGCCCTTTTGTTCGTTGGCGCCGGATGTGCGCCGGCAGCGAAAACGGACGGAAAAGTAATCATGATAAATTTGGTTGTCTTAGGGGGTGTGATGTGTTAGGGAAAAGGCGGTGCGCTGAAGCCGCCGCTTTCAGCCCCGGGCTTTCCGGCAGCGTCATGCGGGGATTGGTGGCTCGCGAAACCGAGCCGTAGCCGAAATCGGGGGCGTGTCGGTCCGGGCACAAGGTCGGTTCCGACTTTGTGCCTTATGTTTTTCTGGGGTCAGCGCTTTAGTCCGGGCAAAGACCAGCCGCAAAATAAATTTAAAACCCGGGGTTATTTGCAGAAGGGATTTTCCATGGCCAACCATTTGCGGTTTGAAACCAGCGCCTATCTGAGACAGCATGCCGAACAGCCGATTGACTGGTATGTCTGGGGGCCGAAGGCCCTGGAGCGGGCCCGCCTTGAAGATAAGCCGATTTTTTTGTCGATCGGTTATTCCTCCTGTCACTGGTGCCACGTCATGGCGCATGAGTCTTTTGCCGACGAGGAGGTGGCCGCTCTGTTGCGTCAGTATTTTATCGCGGTCAAGGTCGATCGCGAGGAGCGCCCCGATCTCGATCAGCTTTATATGTTGGCCTGTCAGTTTCTGACCGGCTCCGGGGGCTGGCCGCTGTCGGTTTTTATCACGCCCGAAGGGCTTCCCTTTTTTGCCGGAACCTATTTCCCGAAACAGGGCGGTTATGCACTTAATGTTCCCGGCTTTATCGAAATCCTCAGTTATCTGGGGCCGCGCTGGCGCACGCACCGCGAGGAGCTGCTTGAAAACGGCCGGGAAATCGCCAGGATTCTGCGCTCGCTTGAGCAACCGCGCCCCCTGGACGAGGTCCTGAGCGTGGATCTGCTGGCGGACGGTGCCTTTCAGCTCGCGGAAAATTTTGATCATGAAAATGGTGGCTTCGGGGGCGCGCCTAAATTCCCCACCCCACACCAGTTGCTTTTTCTGCTGCGCTGGCATCGGCGCAGCGGGGCCGAGACGGCGCTGGGAATGGTTGAGAAAACCCTGGTGAAAATGGCTGACGGGGGCATTTTCGATCATCTGGGGGGTGGCTTTCATCGCTACGCGGTCGATAAAAAATGGCAGATTCCTCATTTTGAAAAGATGCTTTACGACCAGGCCGGGATGATTCTGCTGTATACGGAGGCCTACCGGATTTCCGCCAATCCGTTCTACTCCGAGGTGGTTGCCGCGATAGTCGCCTATCTGGAGCGCGAGCTGCAAGGCGAACATGGCGCCTTTCGTGCGGCTCAGGATGCCGACAGCGAGGGGCGGGAAGGGGCCTTTTATGTCTGGACTAAAGCTCAGATTGCCGAGATCCTCGGGGATGGCGACGGAGAGCTTTTCTGCCGGGCTTACGGGGTTTCGAAGGCAGGGAACTTTTCGGAAATCAAGGGTGCCGGCGTGCTGCACCGAAGGCGTGGAGAAAACCCGGCCGCAGCCTCTCCGGAGTTGGAGGAACAGCTTTTGCTGGGTTGGCGGGATCGGCTTTTGGCGGCGCGCGGCCAAAGACCGAGTCCGTTAATTGACGGTAAGATTCTGACCGCCTGGAACGGCCTGCTGATCGCAGCCCTGGCCCGGGCGGCGGTGGTCTTTCAGGAATCCCGTTATTGCCGGTTGGCGCAGGCGGCGCTCGGCGCGCTGGAAAAAAATCTGTGGCGCCCGGAAAACCGTCTGTGGCGGTGCTGGGTGCCGGAAGGAAGCGCCGGGATTCCGGCTTTCTTAGACGATTATGCTTTTTTGATCGCGGGTCTGCTTGAACTGGACGCCGCCGGGGCCGGACCGGCCTTTCGGCATCAGGCTCGGTCTCTGACGACCACGGTCAACGAACTTTTCTGGGATGATGAAGGGGAGCGTTTTTTTTACAGTGGGAGCGAGGCGGAACAGCTGATCGCCCGCAACCTCGAGCTGCATGACGGGGTGCTCCCAAGCAGTAATGCGGTCATGATTATGAACCTGTTGCGTCTTTTCGCGTTGACCGGGGAGCAAACCCTGCATGATCAGGCCGAAAGAGCCTTGGGACGCATGGCCGGCCTGGTTGCGCAGAACCCTTTGCTCTATCTGCACACCCTCAGCGCCCTGGACGAATATCTGTCCTGAGCGCGGTTTGCACTTTCCGCCCGCTGAGCGCGATGGCAAACAGGGTTTGCAGGGCAATTTCCAGGGCCTTTTCATCTAGATCGAAAAGCGAACTGTGCAGCGGATGGACCAACCCCCGGGCCTGATTGCCGCAACCGAAAAAAAGGTAACCGCCGGGGACCAGCTCCGCAAAACGGGCAAAGTCTTCGCCTCCGAGCATGGGCTGGCCGTTATCTTCAACATGGGTAATGGCGGGGCAGGGGCTGAGAATGTCGACCATCAGGTCACAGAGCCGGGGATCGTTGCTCAGCGCCGGCGCGGCCTGGCTGATCAGGATTTCCGCCTCGGCGGCAAAGGCCTGCGGTAACTCACGGACGATTCTTTGCAGGGCGTTGTGCAGGCGTTGATGCTGGGTCTGAGAAAGGGTGCGGATGGTTCCGGTCATGATTACCCGGTCGGCGATGATGTTGGAGGCCTGTCCGCCGCTGATTGTGCCGATGGAGATCAGGGCCGGGTCAACCGGGTCGATATTTTTGCTGGTCAGGTGGTTCAGGGCCAGAACCAGATGGGCTGCGACCTGAATCGCGTCGATCGATTTCTCCGGCATACAGGCATGAGCGGAACGGCCCTTGATCGTAATCGTGAAATGTTCGGTTGCGGCCATAAATGGCTGTCGGTGCAGGCGGACGCTGCCGGTTTCCATTTCCGGGAAAAAGTGGAAACCGAAGATGGCCAGTGGGGGGCTCTGAAAAAGACCGTCTTCCAGCATCGCCGTCGCCCCTTGCCCGTTTTCTTCGGCGGGTTGAAAGATCAGGCGGACCGGGCCGGGCAGGCTGGTTGCGTGTTGGTCCAGGGTGACGGCCAGGCCTAACAGGACCGCGGCATGGCCGTCATGGGCGCAGGCATGCATGACTCCGGGGTTGACCGACGCATAGTCGCTATCCTTGTGGTCGGATAATGGCAGGGCGTCAAAATCGGCGCGAAAGGCGAGTTCGGGCCCGGGGCTTTGACGGTTGATCCAGGCAACCAGGCCGTGGCCGCCAATGCCGGTTTCGTGTTCGATGTGATGGTGGCTCAGGATCCGGCTGATGAATTGGGCGCTCTTTTTTTCCTGGCCGGAAATTTCCGGATGGCGATGCAGATGGCGGCGCCATTCCTTGACGAGAGGGAAAATATTGTCCATGGTGATCATCCTGTGGCCTGCGGCTGGGGTTGTTAAAGGACATTTCTATCATAGTTGACTCGGTCGTTTCGGTCAAGCGGCTAAACCCAAAGGCGAAATCTTTTCATGTTCAGCCTGCCGGGTTGGCCGGGACGCCTGCTGTTTTTTCTGCAAGCATGACGGGCGCATTAGCGCGTGAACCAGAGATGGTGTGGAAATGGGTGAGTTTGGTTGTTTCATGAAAAGATAAGGGGAAAATAAGTAATGCCGATTTATGAATTTGAAGGTCGTCGGCCGACCTTGGCTCCGGGTGCCTATGTTGCTGACACCGCGATTGTGGTTGGTGATGTGCGGCTGGCCGCCTCGGTTTACATTGGGCATGGCGCCATTCTTCGTGGTGATTACGGGACGATCGAGATCGGCCTGCAAAGTGCTGTTGAGGAGGGCGCCATTCTGCATATTAACCCAGGAATGTGCATGTCTCTGGGGCACCGGGTAACGGTTGGACACGGAGCCAAACTGCATTGTCTGGAAATTGCCGATTCGGCCGTGATCGGTATCGGGGCAATCCTGTCTTTCAACGTCAAGGTCGGCGAATGGAGTATCGTGGCCGAAGGGGCAGTGGTGCCCCATGGTCGAGAGATTCCGGCCGGAGTCATTGTCGCCGGTAATCCGGCCCGGGAGATCGGACGGGTTGACAGCCGTCACCGTGAATTCTGGAATTATGGGAAGGATCTCTACGTCGATCTCGCGTCCCGTTATCCGCGGGGGTGTAAAAGACTTGATTAAGGTCTTTGGCGCAGCGCCGTCCGATCCGACCTCTCTTTTCCGGGTCGCGCCTCAGGATAACGCCGGTGCGGTGGCCGCAGGTCTGAAAGAATCTCTTTCCAGCCACCTGGGGGAAGACTTTGCGGTTCGCATTCTTGAGACCCTGGGCCCGGAAAGATTTCTGATTGAGATCGCCGGTGCCGAGGTTGTGGCTCAGGGCGCGGTTCCGCCGGCGGGTGAGGGGCTTTTTGTCGCCCGCCTTGAGAGCCTGGAGCCTCTGATCAGGTTTCGACTGCTTGGCGCTGACTCGGGAGCGGTGCCGGAGGCCTGGCGTCGGCTTCTGGGTGAGGTCGTCAATCGACCCAATTTTTTTTCCGAACGGATTTTGTCTCTGCAGCGGTTTTTACTGGCTGACTCCGGACTCCTGTCGCCGTCTCTGAGCAAAGCCCTGGCATCTCTGGTGGGACGTTTTTCTGCCGGAGACCTGTTGGCCGGACTTCGCTCCGGAGCCGGATTGCCTTTGGAACAGCTGGGTCTCTTTTATGAGCAGCAGCTGGCGCAGCTCCTGACCCTGGACCCGCGAAACTTCATGCGGCAGGACCTGCGAAATCCACGAAACCTGAAAGAGTCGTTGCTGCGTTTATTGATGGATCTTCGTCAGGAACCGGCCGAAAGCGGTTCGACCTTCATGGCGAGGCGCGCCGTCCTGGTCACGGAGATCGCTGGTGTTCTGCGTTCACTGCTCGATTTGGTGGAGCTTAATCAACTTCTCAATAACCCCGGGCTGCGCCGCGAGCCGGGTCTGTTTTTACTGCTGCCGTTCCTGGGCTGGGGAACCGAGGCTGATCTTTGGCTGCGTTGGAGCCGTGAGCGGCAGTCGCCGGGGGCGGAGGCAAGCCCGGCCTGCAGCCTGATGATCTATCTGGATATGGACAGTCTCGGTCCGATCGGGGTCTTGCTTCGGGCCGGGAACGATGACCTGCAAGGGAAAATCATGGTTGTCGGGGGCTCCGCGGTGCAAAGTTTGCAGACTCTGCTGCCGGAGTGTCGGCGAGAGCTGGCGGATCGTTTTGTCCGTGGTGTCGGTTTGGTCGTGGAGGAAGTTGGCAAGAGCGGGGTCGAAGACTTTCGTCGCCGGGCTTTTCTTTCCACGTTACCGGCGCTTTTTCAGGCCTCGGGATGAAGACCGAAGCGCAAATATTTGCTTGCAAAGAGCTGTCTTCTGTTTTAAGTGTCATGGCAAGGAGCTCTTTTGCCAATTGGTTTATCTTTTGATTTCAGGTGAAGCCGATGATTGTGACTTGCCCGCGTTGCCGGACTAAATATAATTTGTCTGAAGCCATGCCTGGGGGAGATTCCGGGTCTCGACTCAGATGTTCCCGTTGTGGCTGGGAGTTTTCGCTGGATTCAGCCGAAGTGGAGCCTAGTTTTTCACTCGACGATGCGCCGGACATGGTCGTCGAGAACCAGCCTGAAGCCCTGGGGAAAACAGAAAGTGGGTTTTCCCAGCGCAAGGCGGTTTCTGATGGCCCTCTGGAAGCGTTTGAACTGGACGACGATTATTACGGAGGCGAAACCTTTTCGGAGACGGGCGCTGGCGCGGATGAGGTTATCCCGGCCGAAACGGAAGTCGGCTTCTCGGCGAGCTTAAGGTCTGACGAGAAAACCGCGAGGGGTGAAGCTGGGCTGGATGAACTTTCCCTGGATCTTGATGATTTGAATCTTGACGATGTCGAGTTCGACAGCTTTGACGACGCCATTGATTCTGCGGTGGTCGACGGCAGCTCCTTGCCGTCGGCGGGGGGGCAGCCGACTCGCATTGATCTTGACGGTGATCTCGAGATGCTGGGCTCTCAGGATAGCGATCGGGTGCAACAGGATGAGAGGGAAAAATCTGTTGCGGCGGCCGTAGCTTCCGGAGGAAACCAGGACCAGGCCGACGAAAGGGGAAAATCACCGGCTACGCGGCGAGCTTTTTTCCTGGCCCTGGGCTGTTTCGTGGTTATGAGCCTGGGTTTGTGGGTTGGGTACGGTTTGTGGCAGCGCTTTTCGATAGATATGAAAAAGCATTTGCGGCTGGTCGAGGTCAGCAACCAGCGGCTGCTTTTACCTTCGGGACGAAAGCTCGTGATTTTACGGGGCAAGGCGACCAACTCCTCTTCGCGGATGGTTTCCGATCTGCAGATTAAAGGGGTTCTGCTGGACGGAAACGGTCAGGCGCTGGTTTCCGTGATCAGCGCCGGAGGCGTCAGCTTTTCCGAAGAAGAGCTTGATCTGCTGGACGGCAGTAAGCTGCAGATGCTGGAAAGCGCCGATGTCACCCTGGCTCCAGCCGGCGAATTACCGTTTATGATCGCTTTTTATGATTATCCCGAGGCGGCTCGTGATTGTTATGTCGAGATATCTTCCTTCAAGGTTAAAAAAGGTTCCAGGCCCTGAGCTCTCGCCGGCCGAGAACATTTTCTGGCGAAACCGGAAAGTTATAAGTTTATGAATTTTGTGCAACCGGCAGCTCCATTGAAGAAGGCCCCGGTGTCCAGAGAAGCCGGGCTGGTTTTCTTTTTCCTGGTTTTATTTGGTGTCATCTTTTGTGTTACTTCCGTGAGTGGCTGTAGCTTCGCCCGGGCCCGTGAACCTGAACCGGAAGTCTTTTCGAGGGCTGAGCCTGGGGCGGCGCAGGTAGATTTTTCTCCCGAGGCGGCTTATTATTTTTCAGTGTATAACTGGTTGCGTTATCAGGATGACAAGGAGTCCCGGGCGGGAGCGCTGCTGAGTTTGCAGGAGGCGGTCAAGGTCGACTCGGCCTCCGCCTATCTTCGGCTGGAGCTGGCGGAACAACTGCTTCGTATAAGAAGGGTGGAAGATGCGCAAGTCCATGCCGCGGCCGCCCTGGAACTGGAACCGGAAAGCCCCCGCGCCCGAAGACTGCTCGCCGGAATTTATTCAATGACCGGCAGGCATGAGGCCGCAATCTCGCAGTATGAAAAACTGCTGGCCGAAGATTTTGGTGACGGGGACACCGTTTTTTTTCTGGTGGCGCTCTATGTAGAAACCTTGAACTACGAAAAAGCCCTGGAAGTTTTAAAAAAATATCGTGAGGATCGTCCGGAAGATGCTTTAGGGCCTTTTTATCAGGGCAAGGTTTATTCCGAGCTTAAACTGTATCAGGAGGCCGAACGCTATTTTCACGAGGCCTTGGAAATTGATCCGGAGATGGCGGAAGCTTGGTTGCACTTGGGCTCGATCTATGAGTTTACGGAACGGCGTGAGGATGCGGTCACAGTTTATCGTCGCCTGCTGGAGCTGGACGGAGACGACCGACAGGTTCTGGAGAGGCTGGGCCAATTACTGGTCGGGGAAGGCCGGCTGGATGAAGCCCTGACCACTTTTCTCAGACTGCGTGGTCTGGGACAGGTTCCGGTTAGTATCGAAATCAAGATCGCCCTGATTTATTTTCAGCAGGGTGACTACGAGATAGCGGCTTCTATTCTGCAGGAGTTGCATGAGCAGTATTCCGAGCAGAATCGAGTGACCTTTTATCTGGCTTCCAGTCTGGAGGCCCTGGAACGTAAAACGGAAGCGCTGTCTCTGTTTCTTGCCATCCCGGAGCATGATGAGCTTTTTTACGATGCCAGGATTCGCGCTGCGTTTATTTACGAGGAACAGGGAGATTATTCTGCCTGCGAGAAGGTTCTGCGTGAGTTGATTGTGTCTTATCCGGAAAAGCTCGGGCTTTACCGGATGCTTTCTTCGCTGCGCCGCAAACAGGATGACAATCAAGGGGCGCTGTTAGTTTTGCAGGAGGGCCTGGCTCGATATCCGGATGATTATAAGCTCCGTTTTGCCCTGGGTGTGGTTTACAATGATCTCGGGCGGGTAGCTGATAGTATCGCGGTCATGCAGGTTTTGTTGCGGGAGAATCCGGACGACGCCGTTGTTTTGAACTTTGTCGGCTATACCTACGTCGAACAGGGGATTCAGCTGGACGATGCGGAAAAATTGCTCGTTAAAGCGCTTTCTCTGCAACCGGATAGCGGCTACATTCTTGACAGTATGGGATGGCTTTATTATGCTCGCGGAGATTATGAGAAGGCGTTGACCTTTTTGCAAAGAGCCCGGGATCAGGCGCCTGATGATCCGGTTATTTTCGATCACCTGGGTGATGTTGCCGCGGCTCTCGGGCGCCCGGGAGAAGCCGTGGAGTATTATCGTCATTCCCTGCGTTTCAAGGATGTTGACAAGGTCAGACTGAAGATCGAAAAACTGTTGCAAAAGGAAAGGTGATGTGTTAAGCAACTGCACTTGTCGGTCGGAAAATGATTCTGAAGGTTTCGAAAACCCGCCTGCTTGAATGTTCTGCAACACTTCCGCGCCCTTGCTGGGGCCCGTTGTTTGGGGTGCACGCAGCTGGTTTTACGTGTTCGGAGGGGTTGTTTTCTGCGGCGTCATCGGTTTTGTCTGGATTTATATTAATTTTTAATTTGGTTTTAAATGGAGGAACGACGATGGCAGAGGTAACTTCCCCGATGGTGGGTAAGATTTTCAAAATTGAAGTCAGTGTTGGTGATCAGGTTGCCGAGGGCGATGAGGTTGTAATCCTCGAAGCCATGAAGATGGAAATGCCGGTGGTTTCGCCCGTCGATGGTACCGTGAAGGCGATTAAGGTGGCGGTTGGTGATGCGGTTGAATCAGATACGGTTATCGCGATTATTGAGTAAAAAAGGTGCGCAGGCGTGACTCGTTGACAGGGTCACGCTTTTTTTATATCCTTGTGTACGGTATACAGTGTACACAAGGATATATGCCATGGCTTGCCACAATCTAAGCAAAGGGAGTAGTTATGGGTAAATTATATATTACCGACACCGTATTGCGGGACGCACATCAATCTTTGCTGGCAACTCGAATGCGGACCAAGGATATGTTGCCGATCGCTGAAAAGCTTGACCGGATCGGCTATTGGTCTCTTGAGGTCTGGGGGGGGGCGACCTTTGATACCTGCCTCAGATTTTTGAAGGAGGACCCCTGGGAGCGGCTCAGAATTCTGCGCAAAGCCATGCCTAATACCCGTCTGCAGATGCTTTTGCGGGGGCAGAATATTCTGGGCTATCGGCATTACGCCGATGATGTTCTGGAGGCCTTTGTTGAGCGGGCGGCCGCCAATGGTATGGATGTCTTTCGTATCTTTGATGCCTTGAATGATCCCCGCAATATGAGAACGGCGATGGATGCGGTTAAAAAAGCCGGCAAGATTGCCGAAGCCGCCGTCAGCTATACCATCAGTCCGGTTCACAATAATGAATATTTTGTCAATATGGCTAAAGAACTTGCCGGGATGGGAGCCGATACAATCTGTATTAAGGATATGGCCGGCTTATTGGCGCCCTATGATGCTTATGCTCTGGTTAAAGCCATCAAAAGCGAGGTCGATATTCCGATCCATCTGCATTGTCACTGTACCAGCGGAATGGCGCCGATGACTTACCTGAAAGCCATTGAGGCTGGAGTAGATATTGTCGACTGTGCGATTTCGGCCCTGGCTTCGGGGACCTCGCAACCGCCGACCGAAAGTTTGGTGGCCTCTCTGCAGGGCACGGAATACGATACTGGTCTGGATCTGGAAGCGATGGCGGAAATTGCCGATTATATCAAGGACGTGCGCAAAAAATATAATGCCTATGAAAGCGGTTTTACCGGGGTCGATACCAATGTTCTGATTTACCAGGTACCCGGAGGCATGATGTCGAACTTGGAAAGTCAGTTGCGTGATCAGGGGGCTATCGGTAAACTTAAAGACGTGCTGGAGGAAATTCCGCGAGTGCGCAAGGATTTCGGTTATCCGCCGCTGGTTACCCCGAGCAGCCAGATTGTCGGCACCCAGGCTACCCTCAATGTAATTACCGGCAAACGTTATATGATGATTCCGAAAGAGTCGAAGAACGTTCTGAAAGGCATGTATGGTCGCTCGGTGGCGCCTTTCAATGAAGAAGTGCAAAAAAAGGCGTTAAAGAATGAAGCACCGATAACCTGTCGGCCGGCGGATCTGTTGCCACCGGAGATGGAAAAACTGACCGCCGAGTTGGGCTCTCGAGCCCGAAGTATCGAGGATGTTCTTTCCTATGCGCTTTTTCCCGAGGTCGCCCTCGCGTTTTTTACTGAGCGTGAAGCCGGAGAATTCAAGCCGGAGGCTAAGCTACCTCAGGATTGAGATTGTGTGTAACTAGAGGAGTGAGGTCGTCGCGATAACATAAGTGGTTGCGAAGCCGCTTTGAGTTATAGTCGAATGATTGCGGCTACATCCTGAGGGATGTGGCCGTTTTTTTTGCGGATGTGTACTTGAAAAAAGACGATAATGCTTGCCGGTTTTGTTTTTAGGTGGGCATATTTTTTAATAAAGCCGGTTCTCTTCTCCCCGACAGAGGCGCAGCAGATTGTCACGATGTCGATAGACAATCAACCCCGCAATTAAAACTGAGGTGAAAACTATCTGCCAGCCTGCTTTGAATTGGCAAATCAGAACCGGCATGATCAGGGCGGCGCAGATCGAACCCAGGGAAACAAAGTGTGAGGCGGCGGTGACGACCGCAAAAACCAGGACGCCGCAGACGGTTGCTCCCGGATTTAAGGCGAGAAACACCCCCAGCGCCGTGGCTACGCCCTTGCCGCCTTTGAAATCAAGGAAGATCGGGTATAGGTGACCCAGGAAGGCAGATAGTCCGGTCAGGGCCGCGAGCCCGTCTCCGGCTCCGCAGAGCCGGGCGATCCAAACCGCGAGCAGGCCTTTAAGACAGTCTCCGCCCAGAGTGATCAGACCGGCCTTTTTGCCGGCTGTTCTGGCCACATTGGTTGCCCCGATATTGCCGCTGCCGAGTTTTCGGGGATCGCAGTGGCTGAAATAGCCGGCAACGATCACGCCGACCGGGGTTGAGCCCAGAAGGTAGGCCATAAACCAGAGCAAAACCGCCTTAAACATGCTTTTCCCTTTCGCTAGTCATCAGATCGGGTGGGCTCAACGATATTTTTCGACATAGGCGTAAGCGCTGTGATTGTGAATGCTTTCCATATTCTCCGCCTCGATTGTGAACCAGGTGATGTTTTTGTCGGCCTGCAGCCGTTGGAAAAGATCACGGACCATGTCTTCGACGAACATCGGATTGTTATAGGCCTTTTCTGTGACATGTTTTTCGTCAGGGCGCTTAAGTAGAGGATAGATTTCGCAGCTTGAGGCATTTTCAATGGTCTTGATCATATCCTCAATCCAGACAAAGTTTTTAAAACTGAAATTGACGGTAACCAGGCTGCGCTGGTTGTGCGCCCCATTTTCACTGATTGCCTTTGAACAGGGGCAGAGACTGGTCACCGGAACATTGATCCTGACCATGAAATCAATTTTATCGGCGCTTTGGCTGCCGATAAAAGAACATTCATAAGCCATCTTGCTTCTGGCGCGCGAAACCGGCGCTTCCTTGTCGATGAAATAGTCGAAAGTGATTTCAAGGTGAGCGAATTCGGCTTCAAGATGTTCGCGGATGTCGCCGAGAATTGTCGGAAAAACATTGATCCCGATTTTTTTGTGGTATTGGTTGATAACCTCGACAAAACGGCTCATGTGCGTGCCCTTGAAATGATGGGGCAGGCCGACGTAAATATTAAAGGTGCCGATCGTATGCTGAACCCCGTTGGTTTTGTCGAGAACCGTGATCGGGTACTTTACCCCTTTTACTCCCACCTTGTTGATCTCGATCTGGCGGAAGTCACGCATCTTCTGGGTGTCATGAATAGGAGCCATTGCGCCCCCTACAATTCTTCGAAGTAGGCGGCGGCGGCCTTTTCCGACTCCCAGGCAATAACCCTGCAGACTTTGACGGGAAGTTGGCCCAGAGATCTTTTCAGCTCGGTGAAAATGTATTCGGCGATCAGCTCGGAAGAGGGGCTGCGCCCCTTGAACATCGGCAGTTCATTCAGGTAGCTGTGGTCAAGGCGGTTCAGAATCTCTTCGGTGTGATCCTTGAGAATTTTGAAATCAATCAGCATGCCGCTTTTATCGAGCTCGTTGCCGCCGACATAAACTTCGATTTTCCAGTTGTGCCCATGCAGTTTTTCGCACTGACCGCAGTAGTTAAGCAGATTGTGGGCCGCGGCAAAGGCGGTTTCTATCTTGAGTTCATAGGACATTGTTATCTCCGGGCTTTATCGTAAGGGTGTTTTTCGTTTTATTTTCGATTTGGAAATTCCTGGGAGTGCTGTCGATACTCTTCGATGAAAGAGTAGGGCAGAATTCGAATCAGTTCCTCGATCGTTGTTTCACCCTCTCTGAGTTTGATGATGGCTTCGTTGATGATCGGAACGGTCGATTTTCCGGCACTTTCACGCAATTCGTTGAGCGGCGCTTTCTTGTTGATCAGGAGAATGTCATGCTGGCTGGGCTCCCAGAGCTCGGCGACCGGCAGGCGACCATTGAAACCAGTATAGTTGCATTCCTTGCACCCCCCCCCTTTGACCCAGTTAATATCGTCGGGCACGGTTACGAAGAACTCTCCGAGAGCCTCCGGGGATGGGGTATAAGGTTTCTTGCAATGCGGACAGATTCTGCGGGCCAGGCGCTGAGAAATAACCCCGATCAGAGTAGATGTAATCATATTGGGGTCGATGCCGAGCCCCGTCAGGCGGGTGATCGCGCTGACCGAGTCGTTGGTGTGCAGCGTGCTTAAGACCAGATGTCCGGTCTGGGCGGCCCGAATCGCCATCTCCGCGGTTTCATCATCCCGGATTTCGCCGATCATGATGATTTCCGGATCGTGGCGTAGAAAAACCCGAATATAGCTGGCAAAAGTCAAACCGATTTTTTCGTTGACTTCACATTGCATGAAGTTTTCATGAACATATTCGATCGGATCTTCAGCGGTCAGCACCTTCAGGCCGGGACGGTAGGCGGTCAATAAACCGGATTGCAGGGTGGTGCTTTTGCCGGAACCGGTCGGCCCGGTGACCAGGATGATGCCGGTGTTCTTGTTGAAAAGCCGGGTCAGTCTGCCGGTGAGTTCGCTGGAAAAGCCCATCTTTTCAATGGTGGAAGGGGCTTGCCTGGAGTCCAGGATGCGAATGACGACATTTTCTCCATAATATGAGGGGATGATTGAGACCCTGAAATCGATATTGACCTTTTTCCCGTCGCGCTCAGTCTTGGTGCGAAAACTGCCGTCCTGGGGCAGTCTCTTTTCGGCGATATCGAGTTTGGCCAGGATCTTGATGCGTGAGACAATTTCTCGCTGGAAGTGATCAATGTCATTTTGCAGGTTTTCCAGACCTAAATCCTGCAGAAGACCATCGATACGAAAGCGGACGATCATTTTTCGATCGAGATTCTCGAGGTGAATATCAGAGGCATGTTGCTTAATGGCCCAGCTGATGATGCGCTGGACCAGAAAATCCGCTCGTTTACTTTCCTGGGCCTCGATATATAATGATTTGCGAATAGTCCGATGGTCTTCCTCATCCAAACTGATTGAAAAGTCCACAAGTGTTTCCTTGTTGCCGGATTCGAGTCGGGCGCGTTGGGGGGTGCTTGCATACAGGGTATTGAAGGCTTCGTCGATGTTTCTGCGGGAAGAGGTGACGATGTTGATTTTCAGGCGGGTGAACATCTCGAGCTCGGCCACAACACTGGTATCCGTCGGATCGTCCATGGCCAGAGTGACGCTGCCGTTACTGAACGAAATGGGAATGATTTTATGGCGAAAAGCGTAATCCCGATTGATTATCTTGGCAAGGTTCTGGTCCAGAACTATCCGGCTGATGTCTATATAGGGAATATTGAGCTGGGTGCAGATTGCCTGGCGCAGGGTTTCTTCGGTGATCAGGGCTTTTTTCCGTAGGATGTCGCCCAGCCGCATGCCGCTGTCTTTTTGTTCTTTCAGCGCGTTTTCCAGGTCTTCTTTCGAGATCGCCCGGCTGCGCAGCAGGATATCTCCCAGCCTGGTTTTCTTGTCGTGTTTTTTTATGATATATTGCAGTTGGTCGGCGTCAATATATTTCTTATCTATCAGGATCTGGCCCAGATGCCGATAGTCTGTCGCATTTTCCGGATGTTCTTTTTGAATGCGCAAGGCTTCCTGCAATTGGTTGAAGGTGATAAATCCTTCTTCAACCAGAATCAATCCCAATCTGGTTTGCTTACCTTGATCCAAAGTGTTTGTCTGATGGTCTTTCAGCGCTGCTTTTATCATGATTGTCGCCTGAAGAATGATAAAAAAGATATCGTTGCCGTAGTCTTGGTAAGAGTCGCCATACTAGAGCATCGGTGCCGCTTTTGTCAATCGGCAACTTGACGATTGATGCTTATCCTTTCAGGTCTTGATTATTTTTTCGAGACGGGCGATGCTGTCCGCCAGGGAGGCGGGCTGGTCGGTTTCCTGGCGCAGATAACTGATGATCCGGTCACGCAGGGCAATGGCCCGGTCGATGCGCGGGTTACTGCCTTTAAGGTAAGCCCCGATGTTTATCAGATCTTCCGCTTCCTGATAAGCGGCCATCAGATTAAGAAACTCTCTGGCCTGATGTTGTTGCTCGCGGGTGACGATGTCGATCATGACCCGGCTTTTACTGCTCAGAGGGTTAATGGCGGGGAAGATATTGCGATCGGCCAGCCGTCGGGAAAGAACGATGTGGCCGTCCAGGACTGAACGGGTGGCGTCGGCTATGGGTTCGCTCAGGTCATCGCCCTCGACGAGGACCGTATAAATGCCGGTGATACTGCCCGGGCCGGCATCACGGCCGGCCCGTTCCAGAAGCCTCGGGAGCAGGGAAAAAACTGATGGAGTGTAACCTTTACTGGTCGGCGGTTCCCCGGCGGCTAGGCCGATTTCGCGCTGGGCCATGGCAAAACGGGTTAAAGAGTCCATCATCAGGAGAACGTCGCGGCCGAGATCGCGAAAATATTCGGCGATGGCGGTTGCCAGAAAAGCGCCGCGCAGACGCATCAACGGTGCCTGGTCCGAGGTGGCGACCACCACTAGGCTGCGTTGAAGGCCCTCGGGTCCGAGATCCCGTTCGATGAATTCACGCACTTCGCGTCCGCGTTCGCCGACCAGGGCAATGACATTGACATCGGCTCTGGTGTAACGAGCCATCATTCCCAGGAGCACGCTCTTGCCGACACCCGAACCGGCCATGATCCCCAGGCGTTGTCCCTTGCCGCAGGTCAGAAGACCATTGATTGAGCGAATGCCGAGATCCAGCGGGGTGGTGATCCGGCGGCGTAAGAAAGGGTTGATCGGGTCACGGTGAAGCGGGATTTTTTGTGGGCAGTTGATTTCGCCAAGGTCATCCAGGGGGTGTCCGAGAGCGTCGATGACGCGGCCGAGCATGGCTTCACCCACCGCGATGGTCGCCGGCCGGCGCAGGGAAAAAATCTGGTTTCCCGGGGCCACCCCCTGAAGATCGCCCAGTGGCATCAACAGAATGCGCTGATCCCGAAAGCCCACGGTTTCGCAGAGAATGTTGGTTTTTGTTTGCGGGTTTTCTATGCGGCAGAGATCGCCAATTGAAACCGGAGGGCCGTCGCCTTCAATCACCATACCGGTCAGGCTCAAAACCTGACCGGTATGGCGAAAAAGTTTTTTTTTCTCGATGCGCTTGCGGAGCTCGGCGATGTCCATCATGATTGAGCCTAGCGCCCCAGCAAACGCTGGAGCTCTTCGAACTTTCCGCGCAGGCTGGCATCAATGCGGCCGGTCGGTGATTCAAGAATGCAGCCTCCTTTTTCCAGACCCTCGCCGATTTCGATTTTCAATTCGTGAATGCGCGGAGCCGCAGCCAGCAGGCGCCCTTTTTCCTGATTGATCAAGGCGAAATCCTCGCGGTTTAGGAACAGGGTTACCCGGCCCTGGACGCTGCTTTCCTTGAAAACTTCTTCGACGCAGCTGGTAATGATAGTTTCATCCAGGGAAAGTTCGCGACCAACCAGTTTGCGGGCGCAATCGATGGCCAGACCAACCATGGCTTCTTCATGTTGCCGACGGCACTGTTGTTCAATGGTGCTGATCCGCTGAAGTAAGTCATCAAAATCAGCCAGGCGTTTTTTTATTTCCGTGTCCGCCGCCGCCAGCCCCTCTTCGTGGGCCTGGCGGCGAATTTCAACCTGTGTCAGGCGGGCCTCAGTTTGGGCCGCGGCGATTATGGCGTCGGACTCTTCCCGTGCCAACCGCAGCAGCTCATTTTTTTCCGCAACCGCCTGGTGATGATAACTTTCAATGATCTCCCGTTTTTTCAGCAGGAGGGCTTCCTGCTCAAGCCGGTTCCCGTTTTCGGCGAAGTCTTTCTCAAACTGCGGATATGCCGTTGTTTTGAAAGGCTTTTCGGCAAGCGAAGGCTTTCCCCTTCTTCCGCTTCCGGCGCCATGCTGAGACAGGCAGGGCAGGTTAAGGGGTTTGATCTCCGAACCGGTTTGAGGTTTGCCGGCCTCAAGCCGGGAATAGGTCGTGGTTTTAAAGGAGGGCGGCAAGCCGCCTTTAGTATGACTAGACAACGATATCACCTCCTCCTCCTTTTGAGGCGATGATGATTTTACCCTCATCCTCAAGTTTGCGGGCAACCTTAACAATTCCCTGCTGAGCTTTTTCGATATCGGAGAGTCTTACCGGCCCCAGGGCTTCGAGGTCGTCCTGAATCATGCTGGCGGCGCGTTGCGACATGTTCCGGAAAATCTTCTCCTTGACCTCGTCGATGGCCGATTTAAGGGCCAACAGCAGGTCTTCGTTGTTGATTTCCTTGAGAATCGCCTGAATGCCCCGGTCGTCGACATGGATCAGGTCGTCAAAGGTAAACATCAGTTTGCGAATCTCATCGGCCAGCTCGGGGTTGTGCTCCTCGACGACAGCCATGATTGATGCCTCCGAGTTCTTGTCGAGGTTGTTGATTACCTCGGCGACCGCCTGGACCCCGCCCAGTCCCTCGCTGGCCATGCCCCCGGTATTTTTGAGTTCGCCATCGAGGACGGTCTCGATTTCATCAATCATTTCCCGGGGGACCGCTTCAAGGGAAGCGATGCGCAGCATGATATCGCCCTGAATGCCTTCCGGCAGCAGGGTGATGATTTCGGCCGCCTTTTCCGGATCAAGGTGAGCCATAATCAGGGCGATGGTCTGCGGATGCTCATTCCGGATAAAAGAAGCGATAACCTTGGCGTCGACATGAGCGAGGTTGCCGAAAGGTTTATGGCGCAGGGAATCACGCACTTTATCGAGGAAGCTTTCCGCCTTGTCGGTTCCCATGGTCTTGATCAGGATATTACGCAGGTAGTCCCGGCCGCCGGAAAAGATCACTTTGTGGCCGACGGTTTCGGCGAATTCCCGAGCGATGTTTTCCGTCACTTCTCCGGGAATGTCACCGAGGTGGGTGATTTCCTGGCTCAGCTGCTGAAGCTCAAATTCGCTGCAATGCCGCAGAACACGGGCGGCGACATCCTCGCCCAGTCCGAGCATCAGGATCGCCGCTTTCTGCCGACCGCTGAGCGTGCCTTCTTTTTTGTTTAGTGCCATGTCTTTTTCAGGTTTTCGTCAGGTTGCCGGCGCGGTTATCAGGAGGCTCCGGTCTTGGTTGCTGGGTTTTTCTTGCCGGTGCTATACCGCCTGTCCCTTTAACCACAGTTTAACAACTTTGGCAACCTCCTCAGGACTCTTGGACGCAAACTCGGCAACCTGGTCCATGACCGTCTCATGGCGGGAAATCTCGACCTTTTCAGAGATGTCATCGGCCAGTTTTCCCAGGCCTTTGCCGGCGGTCATGGTGCCGGCGGGTCGAGACCCGAAACTGCCGCTGACGCCGTGCCAGGCCGGTTTAAGGATTTTAAAGTAGAAAAAAAGAGTCGCCAGAGCGATGGCAAAATATTTAAGCCCCTGATAGATCATACTGTAGAGATTGGCTTTTTTGAGTTCTTCGACCTCGGTCTGAAGACTTTCATTATTGAAAGCAAGATTCGCGACTTCGACCTGATCACCGCGTTTTTGGTTGAAGCCGATCGCTTTTTTGATCATGCTGGTATAGACCTGAAGCTCGGCCTCACTTCTGGGAACATAGTTTTTCTCTTTGTCGGCACCGTTCTCATACTTGCCGTCGACCATGACCGCGACGCTGATTTTTTTTACTGCTCCGACCGGCATGATCGTGCGACTGACCAGCTTGGAAATCTCATAGTTGCGGATCTCATCGGCTTTGTCAAGGTTCCTGTGTTTGCCGGCGCCGGGGCTTTGCCCAAAATCCCGGCCCGGAACATTGCTGTTGACTCCCGGAACGCCGGCTTCGCCGCCGTCCTGGCTAAGTTGTTTTTCCGTGAGGCGGTGCTCGCTGCGAATCGCGACCTGGTCCGGATCAAAAATTTCTTCAGTTTTTTCAACCTTGTTGAAATCAAGGTCGGCGGACACCCTGACCACCACCTTTTGTCTGCCGACTACCCGTTCAAGCATGGATTGCAGACGTTCTTCCAGGCTGTGTTCGTATTCCTTGCGAAAATTCATTTCGTTGACCGACAGCTGATCCTGGCCGGGCCGCGGGCCCAGGTCTTTGGACAGCACCGATCCATAGGTGTCCAGAACCGTGATCTTCCCTTGTTCAAGACCGGCCACGCTGCCGGCCACCAGCGACATGATGCCTTCGACCTGCTCGTTTTTCAAACGAGCCCCGGGATGAAGTTTGACGATGACCGAGCAGGTGGCGTCTTGCTGGTTTTCACTGAACAGCCTTTCCTTGGGCAGAACCAGATGCACTCGGGCCGATTCAACCTGTTTGATTTCCGTGATCGTTCGGGCGAGCTCTCCCTGCAGGGCGCGTTGAAAATTGATGTTCTGGACAAATTCGGTGACCCCGAGATTGCTTTTGTCGAAGATTTCAAAGCCGACTCCGCCGCTCATGACCTGACTGCCGGCCAGCTCCAGGCGTACTTCATAGACATCGTTCCGGGAAACCTTGATCGTGCGTCCGGCATCGGCCAGACGGTAAGGAATGCGGTTGCGTTTGAGGTAATCGACAACCTCGGCCGCGTTTTCCGGGGAGAGGTTATAGTAAAGAGGGGTGTAAATCGTGGTCAGGGAAACCAACAGGGCCGTAACCAGGCCGATGATGATAATCGCCGAGCCTCCGAGCAGACCGATTTTCTGGCCGGTGCTCCGTGATTTAAACCACTCTATGAACGCTTTGAAATAATTCATGGGTTGATCCTCAAAATTTTCCATCGATAAATATTCGTCCGGATGTGAAACCTCGCGGACGTATGGTCGGCGCGGGCCGTTGTCCTGCCCCGGGGTGAACCTTGCCGGAGTTTAAATACCTTGAAATGTTCTGATAAACTTATCGCTTTGCGACCACCGGAAGTGCCTTCAGATGCGGGCCGCAGGAAACGCTTTCGAGTGGCGGGACGCGCTCCTGCATTAGACCGGCATTTTAATGATTTCTTCATAGGCCTTGATAGCCTTGTTGCGGACCTGAGCCAGAAATTGTAAGGAAAGATCGGCCTGCTGCAGGGCCACTACCGCGCCCAGGGTGTCTTGGGAACGACCGGTGCTGACGTCGTTAATCCTGGTGTCAGCTTGCTGTTGCAGCCGGTTGACCTCGTTCAGAGCTCGGTTCAGGGTCGCGGAGAACCCGGGCTGACCGTTTTTCTCCGAAGCCGGTGGGAGGCCTTCGGCCTCCCTTGTCAGACGCTGCATTTCCTGTAAGGGCGATGTGAAGGGGTTATCGGTTCTGGTGATATTCATGGGGTAGCCTTTCTCTGGTCAGCAACGAAGTTGAAGCTTTTTCCCGCAGGTGAAACCACGGTTTGTGGGCTTAAAGCTCGCATGAACCTATTTTAGCAGATCAATGGTTTTATCCGCCATTTCCTTGGCGCTTTTCATGATGGTCGCGTTGGCTTCGTAGCTGCGGGTAGCGGAAAGCATGTTGACCATTTCCTCAAAGGTGTTGACATTGGGATAGGCGACATAGCCGTCGGCGTCGGCATCCGGATGTCCGGGTTGATATTTGAGTATCGGCGGCGCCGGATCGGTAATGATGTCGATCACCTTGACCGACATCGGTTGCGAGTCGAGGGCTGCAGCAGCTTGCCTGGGGTCGGTGTCTTTCGGCTCCGGCGGGCTGGTTTGAAAAACCACGTCCCGTCGCCGGTAAGGGCCGCCCTCCGGGGTCCGGGTGGTGTTTTGGTTGGCGAGATTGCTGGAAATGACATTGAGCCGGTAACGCTGGGCCGCCATGCCGTCGGCGCTGATCTTCATCATACCGTCAAAACCCATGCTTATTTACCTCCTTCGATAATGGCGTTTTTGAGAATCGCCATTTTGCTTTTTAGCATCTGCATGGTTCGGTTGTAGGCCCCGCTGTTGATGGCCTGGTCGGCCATCTCCTGATCAAGGTTGACCGTGTTGCCGTCGAAACCGCCCAGCTGATTATGCTTGAGAGTATATGTTCCGCGAATTGCACCAAGTGAGTTTCGTCCGCCCAGGTGAGTGGCATGCGTGGTGAGCATGGATGGCGAGCTTGTCGGGTTAGCCGTTGCCTGCCGCAGGGCGTCGGCAAACCTGAAATCGCGGGCCTGATAACCGGGGGTTTCCAGATTGGCGATGTTGGCGGCGATGACTTCGCCTTTTTTCTGACGCAACGCGGCTGTGTTGATCAGGAGCTGGCAGGTACTGTCAAAAAGTTTGTTGATAGTCATGGGATTGACGCTCCAATGGTAAAAGAATGAGGCAGAATCAGCCGGTTTGATTCTCCTGGGCTGACTCAGGGCTTTTGGTATGCAATCCGCGTGCCATTTTGTTTGGAAGCCGGAGCTTGTGTGGAACGGGTTGATCTGGCCCCGCATGGCCGGGACAGGAGAGCAGAAGATAATGAAGTGAAACTGCAGAAAGGACGAGCCTGCGGCTTGGGTTGGCGACTACATTCGAAGTATCATAACGGTCATTTCTGTGGGCGCTTGGTGGAAAGGCTTCTTTTTCTGACCGTAAAAAACGGGACCCGCGATCCCGGTAAACCGGTCCACCGGAATCATGTGGATGGTCAGGCTAAATTCCCGGTCTCGGAAGAAAACGCCGTGGCGCATCTATGTTGAGGGCGCGGCGGTTCGAGCGGATTTTTTACGGTTTTCGCCAATGGCGTCAGCTGCCAGAATGGCATGAAGTACCTTTTCCGGCGTGATTTTTCCGGCTTCGTGATGAATGCCTTCGTCGGGAGCGCAGGCCTTTTCCGCGACGGCCATCAGTCGGTCGCGGTCGCAGTTTCGCAGACCGATGTCCGCGAGGGTGGTTGGCAGACCCACGGCTTCGCAAAATGAGAACACGGCGGTCGTTTCCTTCGGAGAGGCAGCGGTAATTTGGAGGCCGGTCAGAACCCCAAAAGCCACCTTCTCACCATGGTAATAGGCGTGGGTTTCTTTCAGGGCGGTGAGGCCGTTGTGAAGCGAGTGGGCGCTGGCCAGGCCACCGCTTTCGAAGCCGATGCCACTTAACAGAATATTCGCTTCTACAATATGTTCAAGCGCCGGGGTGATGATCTGTCGTTCGGCTGCAATTTTGGCAAGCGTGCCATAGTTGCGCAAGGTATCGTAGCAGAGCCGGGCCAGGTTCAGTCCCGCCAATGTGCTCAGCCCACCGCACTCATTTCTGGATTGAGTGTGGTCACAGGACTTGGCTTCGAACCAGGTCGCCAGCGCATCGCCCATACCCGCCACCAGAAAACGGACGGGGGCGTGGGCGATAATTTCCATGTCGACCAGCACGGCCGCCGGGTTTGACTTCTGATAATAGACGCGTTCGAAAATGCCATGCTCTGAATACAATACGGCACAGCCGCTGCAGGGAGCGTCGGTTGAGGTGATGGTAGGGATAATCAGCATCGGAATGTTTGCCCGGTCGGCGGCAATCTTGGCGGTGTCGATGGCTTTGCCGCCGCCCATACCCACAAGAACATCCACTTGTTTCTCTTGCAGGACTGTCGCCAGTCGCGACAATTCCTTTTCGCAGCATTCCCCATTGAATCGCTCAACCGGCAAGGCGGCCTTTATTGATTCCATGTTCCGGTTGAAAAGGATGGTTTTATGCGCGCTTGGTGAGGCCAGAATCAGCCCCCGTTTGCCGAACCGTGAGACCAGCGATGGCAATTCTCTGAGCGCATGGCGGCCTTGAATATATTTTCCGGGGAACATGGCTTTTTCTTAACATGTAATCATCCTTTTGCTGCAGGGCTAAAGCGCTGGTCAGGTTACGAACTTGGTTGCCAGATAATCGGAGTATAAAACCTCTGCATAATCCTGCTTTGATCTGAGTGACTCAGGTTGAGGTTCTTATCCTTGGTCAGGAGACGGTGCAGGGTCAGGGCCAATTCCCGGATCAAGATGGGTTTGCTCAGGTAGGCTTGGATGCCGATGGCGTAAGCCTGTTCCTGGTTGATCAGTTCGCTGAAACCGGTGCAAAGGATGATGGGCAGCTCCGTATTTAAAGCCATAGCCTTTTGCGCCAGCTCAATACCGGTCAGGTAGGGCATGGTCATATCTGTGATCAGCAGATCGAAAAAGGACGGTTGGGCCTCGATCAGAGACAGGGCTTCACGGCTGTCGTTGGTAACGGTCGCCTGATAGCCGAGCCCTTCCAGGATTTTCCGGAGCATGGCCGTGATGGTCTGCTCGTCATCAACGACCAGTATCCGCCCCTGGCCGGAGGGCAGGCGAAAACCCGCTGTCACCTCGTCAAGTATCGGCTGGTCGGCCGTTCGAGGCAGATAGACGCGGAAGGTCGTGCCCTTGCCCGGCTCACTGTAGACTCCGATCTGGCCGCCGTAGCTTTTGACGATACCATGTACCACGGAAAGTCCCAGGCCGGTGCCTTTGCCAGCGATCTTGGTCGTAAAGTAGGGCTCAAAGATTCGTTCTAAAGTCCTGCGGTCCATGCCGCAACCGGTATCGCTGACACTGAGCATGATATAGTCGCCCGGTATGAGTTCTGAACTGGCCACCTTGTGGTCATCTTTATCAATGATTACCCGGCTGAGGCCAAGGCCCAGAATGCCGCCGGTTTTCTCCATGGCATGGTAGGCGTTGGTACAGAGGTTCATGATAATCTGGTGAAACTGGGTCGAATCCGCCAGGATGGTACCGCAGTTATCATCGATATCGGTTTTGAATTCGATGGTGCTGGGTAGGGAGGAGCGCAGGAGCTTGAGCACCTCTTTGCCCACCACGTGTGGGTGAAATGTTTTTTCGTCCTGTGGACCACGGCGACTGAATCCCAGGATTTGCTGGACCAGATCCTTGGCGCGCCCTGCGGCCGCGCAGATCTGCTGCAGTTCCTGAGCCAGGGGTGAGCCTGGATCGATGTCGGTCAGAGCCATTTCCGCATAGCCCAGGATAGGGGTTAAAATATTATTGAAGTCGTGGGCGATACCTCCGGCCAGGGTGCCGATCGCTTCCAGTTTTTGAGATTGTCGGAGTTGTTCTTCCAGCATCAGACTTTTTGTGATGTCTTTGGCGATATGAACAAAACCGGAAAGCCGGCCGTTGTCGATAAAGGGGAAGGAGGCGACCTCAAAGGATTTCCCCAGTTTCTGATGGTGGATGATGGCTTGATGATGCCTCTGATCATGCCGGCTTCGCAGTTCGGGGCACCCGGAGCAGGGTGCGGACGCCTCACAGAACACTTCATAACAGAACCTGCCGATCAAGGCCTCGGGCGCCACCTGGAACATTCTTCCGGCAGCCTGGTTGGCTCGGACGATCCGCATGTCTGGGGTATGGATGGTGATGATATCGGCAATCGCGTCAAAGGTTTGCTCCCATTGATCCTTGGCCTCGGTGGCGTTTTTTTCCGACTGCTTGCGTTCGGTGATGTCGTGAACAAAGGTACAGATCAGATTGGGGCGGCCGTGATCATTATGGGCAATGGCGAATTTACTGACGTGCCAGATTCGCTTATGCCCATGTAATTCAATCTCCAGCTCCAGTTCCACCGCTTGACCGGTAGTGAAGATGGCGTCGTTGGCCTGGGACAGGCGCAGAATGTCCGGGGGAGAGAGATGACCCTCCAGATATTGTTTCAGGGTGCGTCGGTCGGGAAGAGAACCAAACAGTTCATCGCACTGCTTGCTGCAATCCAGCAACCGGCCATCCTGGTTGGTGATGGTTATCAGCAGTGGGGCGTGGGCTAAAATTCCCCGCAACTGGGTGGCGAGGATGCGGTGGGCGTCGCCGAAATGGCGGCTGAGCAACAGGATGCCACCGATTGCTATCAAGGTCAGGATGATAATCAGGATGATCAGTCTGATTATGGTTTTGCGTTGCTCCTTGTGGACTTTATCCATCTTGATGCCGATTCGCACCACGCCCATAAGCTCGTTATCCAAGGTGCTGCGGTAGGGTGAAACCACCTCCTTGATTACCTGGCCGTCGCAAATGCGATCAGCCGAAACAATTGTATTGTGATTCAGACTCAGGTCGCGAAGCCTCGTACTTTCCCGGCCCTGGAGGTAGGTGTTGTTTTCACCGGACCGGCTGTGGGCCATGATTTTCCCCTCCTTGTTCTCCACCGAGATAAAGGCCAGGGCGGGGATGCGGTCCTGGATTTCCTCAACAAACAGGCGCGTATGGTATTTGCCGGAAAAGCTGACTTTGGCGATGGAATCGGCAAAGATAGTGGCGAGCATCGAGGACAGGCGATCCTCTTTCTTCTCGTACAGCTGGATGAAAAGGTGGCTGGCCAGACTGAAAAGGGCCAGCATCAGCAGGAGGACGATGGCGCCGAAACTTAAGGCGAGCTTGCGATCATGGTGGTTTTTCGATGAGGTATAAGCCCGGGTCATGAGGCTTACTCCGGGCGCTGCTGGCTGACTATTTTCAAATCTCCCTGCCATCGCGGGGCCTGGCTGGGCCAGCTTTTTTGAACTCGGTCGGAATCGGTCCCTGCCAATCGGGATAGATGTTCAGGCTTTCGACGGTGACGGGGAAAACGGGGACCAAAGCATGATAGGGGGGGTGCCTCCAGAGAGCAGGGCAAAGACGGTTTTCATCGCCTGGGCCTCGAGCGGGCCGCAAAATTGAGCGGAATCGATAACGGTCAGGCGGCCGGCCCTGATGTTTTCCGCTGACGCCGGATCGCCATCAATGGTGGCCACCATGATCTCGCGGCGGCCGGCATGGGCCAGGGCCTCGACCACGGCCAGGCCGCCGCCGTCATTGACCGTGAAAATGACATCGATACTGTGGGCCTCTGGAAAATCATGGAGGATGTTCAGCCCTGCCCTATGGCCGCCGACCGGTTCGACGGCGAAATAGGTTTTGAGAATTTTATAACGGCAACCGAGTGCCTGTAGTGCGTCAAGAAAGCCGTTGACCCGCTTCACTGTGGAGGAAACGTGGGGATACTCGACCAGAACCAGGCGGATCTCATGGTCTGCGGTAAATTTTGAGGAAATGTATTCGCCGTCGAGGTACCCGGCTTGATAATTGTCGGACGTACAGTAGGCCGCCAGTTGGCCGCCGCTGATATACTGGTCATAGGCAACCACCGGAATTCGCGCCAGGTTGGCGGTGCGCAAGGGGGCCGCCAGGGCGGCATTGTCTGTGGGCTGAATGATAATGCAATCGACCGGTATCGCCAGTATTTCATACATCTGGTTTATCTGGTTTTCGATACCGGCCTCGCCATCCCCCGCCACCCGGTGCAACAGTCTGAGGGTGCCGCCTTTTGCCGCCAAAGCCTGATTGATTTGCTCCGCTTCGGTTTCCAGCCCCCTGCGTATGGCCACCTGGCCGGGATATTCATGGACCAGTAAAGAACCCCCAGCTGAAATTCCTCGGCCCTGACCATGGCCGCCGCCGTCAACAACAACGCCGCAACTCCAAGCCAGAATGAAGCAGAGGTCAAAGCGGCGAACCGGAGATTGTTCATGGCTTCCCGTTGGCGTGAAATCGCCCGCATCGCTTGCGCTCAAGGTTTGCGCAACGGTTTTCGCGGAAAGAGGTTTTACGGGCAGGGCCAGTTTTAGAAAGCCCGCAACCTTGTGGAAAAACGGATTCCCGCATTGTACACCCTTCGGCCGACCTAGTGTCAACGGACGAAAAGCATTTTGGTGGCCAACGATGTTTCTCTCATAAAACCAAGGTTGCTTGCGGGGAGGGAACGAAAAGGAGAACGTCGGCGCGCCGACCGATTTGATGCCGATTTGATGCCGATGTCAGAGTGGCGCCGAAGATACAAAAAGGGCGGAGGATGACTCTCCGCCCTTTTAACTTTAATGGCATGGTTGCAAGGCCATTTTTTTCTGGAGCGGGATACGAGATTCGAACTCGCGACTTTCAGCTTGGGAAGCTGACACTCTACCAGCTGAGTTAATCCCGCGACGATTTCCAGCTGAGCTCTTTACAATGAAGCGTGGCGGATGTCAATGTTTTTTCCTGGGTTTTTTGCTTCACAAAATCACGTTGATCGTGTAGAATGTAAAAAAAATAGTAAATCTGATGGGTTATAAATAGGCGGTAGTTTGTTTTGAAAAAAGAAGGAGGAATAAGCGCAGGTTTTTCAAAGTTGCTCCTGCGTGAGGTTGTCCCGGAGCTCTTCGCTCTGGGACATGAGGCTTGTGGCCGCCTGGAACCCTGGCGCCGAAAGTTGCTTGTCTGGCTGGATGAAATTGAAGGTGAGGCCTTGACCCGGTTGGCCCGAGCCGGTTCCGGGCGGCTGCGTCGGGTAACTTTGTGCGGCACGATTCTGCGTTCGGTGTTTTCCGTGCAGTCGGAAGAGCGCACCGGATTCAGTGTCGCGCAGGCGCTGTTTGATGTGGTTCGCGGATTGGTCCGGGAAGATCTCAGCCCGGCCTTTTATGCGGAGTTGATTTCCCTTTTTAAGGGGGTAGGCGGGATTGACGTGGAAAGCCATGCCGTGATCAATGATGACCATGGCGGCAATCAGCTGATCAGTGGTCGTGAAGCGGCGGTTCTGCGTTCGCGCCAACTTGATGCCATAGAGCGCAGGGTTGGGCGATTTATGGCGCAGTACGATGATGGCCTGAACCAGGAAGCGATAGCTCGGCGGCGCTTGCGTCGCGAGCGCCTGAAAAAATATTTCGGGGCGGATGAATCTCACTGGCAGGACTGGCGCTGGCAGCTGGCAAACATTGTGCAGGACGCGGAGACCTTGACCCGGTTGGTTACCCTTCGCCCGGAAGAGGCGGCGGCGGTGCGCCGCGCCCGGCGACATCGGCTGCCCTTTGGCGTGACTCCTTATTACCTTTCCCTGATGGATGATGAGGTGGAAGGCTCCCGAAGGGACGCCGCGATTAGGGCTCAGGTACTGCCGCCGCCGGAGTATGTGGAAGGGGTGGTCGATTCCAGATTGGAACAAGGGGATTTGTCAGGACTGGATTTCATGCGCGAGGAAGACACCTCGCCGATCGACCTGATTACCCGGCGCTATCCTTCAATCTGTATTTTTAAGCCTTTCAATACCTGCCCGCAAATCTGTGTTTACTGTCAGCGAAACTGGGAAATTGAAGATGCCATGGCTCCCGATGCCCTGGCTGCACCCGAAAAAATCGAAGCCGCGCTCAACTGGATTACGGAACATCCGGCGATTCGCGAGGTTCTGATTACCGGGGGGGATCCGCTGGCGATGAATGATGAGCAGTTTGAGAGCATCGTGACTCGGGTGGCCGCCGTTCCCACGGTCGAGCGCATTCGTATCGGCACCCGGACTCCAATAACCATGCCGATGCGCATCAGTAACAGACTGGCCGACTTTCTGGGCTCCGTGCGCCGGCCCGGAAAACTGGAAGTGGCGGTGGTCACGCATGCCGAGCATGCCTATGAGTTGACTCCGGAAGTGGTCGCGGCGGTGGACCGACTTAAACGTCGTGGTATCGGTGTCTATAACCAGTTGGTCTACACCTTCTTTGTTTCGCGTCGTTTTGAAGCGGTGTTTTTGCGTCGGCGTTTGCGTCAGGTTGGCATTGATCCGTATTACACCTTCAATACCAAAGGCAAGGAGGAAACTTCCGGTTACCGGGTGCCGATTGCCCGGCTGCTGCAGGAACAATCGGAGGAAGCCCGACTGGCTCCCGGCATCGAGCGTACCGATGAAGCCGTGTATAACGTTCCCGGTCAGGGTAAAAGTTATATTCGCTCGCTGCGTCATCGTTATATGATCGGTTTGGACGCTAATGGCTCTCGCATTTATGAATTCTTTCCCTGGGAGGAAGGTATCGTCAGAGTCGCTCCCGAACCCTATGTCGCCCGGGATGTGCCGCTGCTGGAGTATCTGGAAAGGTTGGCCGCCATTGGCGAGACGGTGGCGGATTATCAATCAATCTGGTATTATTTTTAGTGGTCGCGCCGGTTCTGAAGCGAAGGCGTCTGTCCCTCTAGCCTTCCTTGATTAATTTGAGCAGTTCTCCGGTCGTGAAGCGGGCGCTCTGGTCGCTGGCGGAAAGAATCTGGTCGGCGAGGTTGCGTTTTTCCTGGTGCAGACGCACGATTTTTTCCTCAATGGTATCCCGGCTGATCAGCCGGTAAACCGTCACGGGCCGGTTCTGGCCGATGCGATGGGCCCGGTCCGAAGCCTGATCCTCGATCGCCGGATTCCACCAGGGGTCAAGATGCAGGACATAGTCGGCCGCCGTCAGGTTGAGACCGAGACCGCCGGCCTTAAGACTGATCAGGAAGAGATGGGCCTGACCTTCCTGAAAGGCGCTGATTTCGGCTTGACGCCGCGTTTTTGGGGTGGAGCCGTCGAGGTAGCGATAGGCGATCTTCTTCTTATCAAAATAGGCGCGGACCAACTCAAGGTGCTTGACAAACTGGCTGAAAATCAGGGCTTGATGGCCGCCGGCGAGAAGATCGTCTATGATTCGGCCGCAATGTTTGAGCTTGGCGCTCTCAATCGTGCTTTCGGGCAGGACCAGACGAGGGTTGCAGGCCGCCAGACGCAGCCGGGTCAGCTCTGCCAGGACCTGAATCGAGGTCCCCCCCCGGTTCTGGTTTTCCTCGGTGTCGGCTTCTTCCAGGCGGTCGATGGCCTGGCGGCGAACGGCTTCATAAAAGTTACGTTCCGCCTCACTCATCTCCACCTGTAAAACGATTTCCGTGCGTGGCGGCAGTTCTCGCAGAACCTGATTCTTGTGGCGGCGCAGAATATAAGGCTGAATGATTTTCTGTAGAAGCAGCCGGGCCTCGGTATTGTTTTCCTGCTCGATCGGAATGGCGAAGCGCTGATTGAACTGGTCGAGCGAACCCAGCAGCCCGGGGTTGATGAATTGGAAAAGATTCCACAACTCCCCGAGATGGTTTTCGATCGGGGTGCCGGTGGTGGTCAGGCGAAACCGGCCCCTCAGGCTCATGGCCGCCTGAGAGCGCTTGGTGTTGAGATTTTTGATTGCCTGGGCTTCGTCAAGCACGATAATTTCCCATTCACGGGCGGCAAACATCTTTTTTTCCTGTTGCAGCATGGTGTAGCTGCAGATCAGAAGGTCGTAGGGTTTGATTTTGTCAAGCAGCTCCTGACGATCGTTGCCGCCGAACTGAATCGGGTTCAGAATCGGCGCAAAGCGCTCACATTCTTTATGCCAGTTGGCGCAGACTGAGGTCGGCGCCACGACCAGAGCCGGCCCCCTGGCCGCCCGCGACAGAATCAGGGTCAGGGTCTGTACCGTTTTCCCCAGTCCCATATCGTCGGCCAGACAGGCGCCGAAACCCAGATGGGCCAGGCGTGCGAGCCATGAAAAACCTTCTTTTTGGTAACTTCTGAGTTCGGCCTGAAGCGTGCTTGGAATCTCGGGTTTGAAGTTTTCCGCTTCCTTGAAACGTTGCAGCTGCTCATGCCAGGAGTGGCTGGCTTCAACCTTGGGCAGGTCGCCCAGGATTTCGGCGACCTTGGCGGTGGCGGCCTTGTGAATCAGAAGCTCACCGCCCTCGTGATTGAGGTAGAAACTTAGTTCCTGGATGCGGCGCTGCAGGTCCTCGGTCAGGGTTATAAAATGATTGTCGGCCAGCGGCAGAAACTGACCCTGTTTCTTTTTCATGCTCTGCAGCAGCTCCCGCAGGTTCAAGGTCTCCTTTTCATCAATCAGAAGCTCGCCTTCGATTTTAAACCATTCCTGATGCGGCTTTATCCTAAAGCGTAGGGCTGAAGGCCCCGGTTTTTCCTTGAGTCCCAGTTTTCGTCCCGCCGGCCATTCACAGATCAACCAGGCGGCTTCATCCGGAAGCCTTTTCTGAAGTATTCTGATTTCGTGCAGGATTTGCAGACAGCGTTCGATTTCCGTGATCTGCCAGCAGGCCTGGGCATTGTCTTCTCCCAAGCCGGGGCAGGCCGCAAGCAGAATGTGCCGGCGCTCCTTTTCAAGCTCAAGATCGCGATTGACGGCGCAAGTTTTTTCGTCAATCTTGGCGTAAAGATACTTTTTCCCTTCGCCGGGGCGTAACTGTGGCCCCTGGGGACCCAGCGGTTTACTCGTCAGCTCAAAACGCAGGCCGTCACCGGCAGGAAATATCTGGAGAAAAAGTTGTGCCTCTGAGACGGCTGGGGCCGAGCCTTCCGATGTCAGTGGCAGGTTGCTGTGGACAGGGAGCAACGGCAGTAGGGATTCCAGAAGGTCGGGAATTTCAGGCTCCGCTTCAGGGGGCATGGCGGAGCCATCCCGGCCTAGCAGACGGGCAATTTCCTCGAGCTGATGGTTGTTGCGATAAAAGGTGAACCGGGCTGAGGTTTCCTCGACAACCATGAAGTCGCGGCCGTTGAATTCAGGGTAAATTTGCAGAGATATTTCCCCGTCGGCTGCATTTTTGTCAACCATGATGCGAGTTTGTCCCGCCTGCAGGCTTGCCGGAATCTGGTCGCGTCCGTTGAGAAATAGATATGGATGTCCGGACAGGGCCGGAATCGCCCGGCTTTGTTCAAAGGTAAAGGTTTCCCCTTTGTCATCGGTTTGGCGTAGCAGGGACTGGAAAATCTGGTGATCCTGCAGGGTGAAAAAATTGAAGTGTTCGCCTGCGAAAACCCTTCCCAGAGCGAGGTTGCGCCCCGGACTCCAGCTTTTATCCGACAGCGCTTTCTGGATTTTAGGGGTCAGGGAAAGCTCACCCGGACTGTTGTAGCTGATGAACCAGGCCAGTCTGGCTTTCTTTTCCGGCTCGGTTTTGCATTCATTCGCTGAGCTTTTCGGAGTCAGCTGTTTGAGGGCCGTCAGGGTCCGACGCCAGGCCGGTTCAATTGTGACCGACGGACTCAAAGGCTTGAAAGCGGTGGTTTCGGGAGGGGCGGTTGGGGTCGGAATCTCGGTGGTTGCGGAACGCTCTTCAAGCTGCAGCAGGTAATTGCACTCGATTTCAATCCAGGGGAAAAATCTTCCTGCCAGCAGTTGTAAGCGGCGCAGATTTTCTTGCTCATGCGAATCGATCTGGCCGCTGAGCCAGTATGAGACCAGGGTCTGAAGCAGGGTGAAAATCGAGCGCAGAGGGCGTTTTTCAATAGCGGCAAAGCTTTTTTCAGCTTCGGAGGTCAGCCCCTGAAAAAGTTTGAGCAGGGTGTCGGCCAGGTGAAAAAGGTCTCGAGTAAAAGGGTTGTAGGCAAACTGTCGGGCTCCGGCAGCCAAGGTGGTCGCAGTTTCCATCCAGGAGGTCAGGTTGCGGGCCTGGCCGGTCGCCAGGATGTAGAAGAAGGCTATCGGCGCATCGAAACAGGCGCGGCCTTCGGGATTGCGGAGATGGGCTGATTCGAGATCCTGGTTGAAAAACCGGTTTCCTGCAGAAAAATTCCCCTGACTTGCGGCCAAGGCTCCGGCAAAGCCGCTGCCTGAGAAAATATCATGATGCTGGTGGCAGAGCTCGGCCAATTCGGGAAGACGACCGCTCAGCAGGAGCTTATGGGCGTAGAGCAGGATGAAAGGCCGGCTGCCGCTTTTGTCCGCCGGATAATTAGTGACAATGAATCTGTCTAGTTCCGGGGTGTCGACCAAGTCTTCAAGGGCGTGGGTGATACAATCGTCAAGGGCGGTAAACTGCAGATGCAGAGGCAGCTTTACAAACCATTGTGGATCGAAAGGGTAGAGAACCAGGCTTGCGAAAGGATGGCGGAACCTGGAATCGTAAGGGGCGCGATAAAATATCGGCAGATATTTTTGCAGGGTTTCCAGATCATGACTGTAAAGCGCCAGGCGGAAATTCCGCAGGGTTCGTTGGCAAAGCTTATGCTCATCGTTGTCCAGGGAGTGATTGTCGATATAGGATGAGCGAATCAGCTGGTGACAGAGATCAAGCGCTCGGCGCTCCAGGGGGCGGCGGGCGACAATTTCGTTGATTTGCGGGTGACAGCGGTTGTGGTTGTCGATGAGTCCCAGGTTTCTCAGCTTGCGCAGGGTCTCCGTAGCCCGATCCGGGTCCCACGGGGTGGAGCCCGGGGTTTTCATGGGCAGGGCTTTCATGATGCGAAAGAGTTCTTCCCGTGGGGTCTTACCGTCCAAGAGCGCCGTTATCTGTAAAAAATATTTTTCCTCTTTATTCAGTTCCAGGAGTTTTTTTACGGGGTCCTGATTTGTTACTTGGGTGTCAGTCATGGGAAATCTGTACTTATTTTCGTTGGAGGTGAGATGTCATCCTCTGAAAGTCTATTTAATGTTCCAGGGGTGGGGCAGGAAAAGTTTTTCGTAAAGCGAAAAAGCATAGCGATCGGTCATGCTGGCGATGAAATCACGTAAATTGTCTATGAAACTCGTGTCTTCCAGGTACCCTGGGTAATATTTCAACTGCAGTTCACCGGGTTTTTTTGTGAAATAGTGATAAATTTCTTCCAGTAGTCGACTGGCCTTGACAAAATCACCGTAAACCTCAGGACTTTCATAAACATGGGCGAAGAGAAAGGAACGCAGGTTGACCATGGCCTCCAGTATGGGCGGGGAAATTTTTAAAGCGCCCGCCTCGGCCCGGCTCTGGTCGATAATGTCGGTTACCATGGTGTTGATTCGCTGGGTATGGCTTTCTCCCAAGATGGCGCGACACTCTTTCGGAATCTGGGACGCGGCAATGGTTTTGGCGCGAATCGCGTCATCGAGATCGTGGTTAACATAGGCGATGATGTCGGCTAGCCGGACAACCTGACCTTCGAGGGTGACGGCGGTATGTTCCGGCGCGGGAGAGATGATCTGCCCCTTGCCTTTCGAGTGCTTGATAATGCCGTCGCGGACTTCAAACGTAAGATTGAGACCGTGGCCGTCCTTTTCGAGAATGTCGACCACCCGCAAGCTCTGCTGAAAATGGTTGAAGCCTCCGGGGTGCAGACGGTTGAGGACTGTTTCGCCGGCGTGCCCGAAAGGGGTATGGCCGAGGTCGTGGCCCAGGGCGATGGCTTCGGTTAGGTCTTCGTTGAGAAACAAGGCTTTGGCGATGGTCCGGGCAATCTGCGCGACCTCCAAGGTATGAGTCAGACGAGTTCGGTAGTGGTCGCCGCTGGGGGCCAGAAAAACCTGCGTTTTATATTTCAGGCGGCGAAAGGCCTTGCTGTGAATGATGCGATCCCGGTCATGCTGATAGGCCATGCGGTAGGCGCATTCTTTCTCTTTTGTTTGCCGGCCGCGGGAGTTCTCGCTGAAAGCGGCGAAAGGAGCCAGAAGGCTCCTTTCCCGTAGTTCAAGTTGCCGGCGGATACAGATTTCCGTCTCAGCGTTCATCGATAGCTTGATAGGTCAGATTGAATTTGCCGGTATAAAGGGACCGGGGCCGAAAAATCCGGTTGTTTTTGATATATTCCAGAACCCGGGCGGTCCAGCCGGCCACCCGACTGACGGCGAACAGCGGTGTGAACATGGCCGGGTCGATGCCCAGCCGGCTGTAGATCACCCCGGAATAGTAGTCAACATTGGGGAAAATCCCTTTTTCCTGGGCCAGGGAGGCGATGACTTCTTGTTCAAGTCGCTCGGCGGTGTTGATCAGGTTCTGAATGTCGGCCTGGCAGCCCAGGCAGCGAAATTTCGCCAGGGGGCCGAGAATCCGGGCCCGGGGGTCATAGGTTTTATAAACCCGGTGACCAAAGCCCGGAATCTTTTGCTTGGCTTTGAAGGCTTCTTTGACCCACTTTTCGACGTTGTGGGGATGGCCGATTTCCCGCAGGGTGTGCAGAACGCGTTCGTTGGCGCCGCCGTGTAGGGGGCCGTTCAAAGCGGCGATTCCCGAACCCACGGAAAAATAGATATCGGACATGGTCGAAGCCACCACCATCGAAGCGAAGGTGCTGGCGTTCATGCCGTGGTCGGCGTGTAGGATCAAGGCGACGTCAAGCACGCGCTCTTCAATCGGGGAGGGCCTTCGGCCGTTCATCATGTAGAAAAGGTTGCCGGCGTGGCTTAAGTCGTTGAGTGGTTCAAACGGCATCAGGCCGTGACGCAGGCGGGCAATTGCCGCGGTGATGGTCGGGACTCCGGCGATCAGATGATAGCAGGCTTCAAGGCCGCTGGCATCATCCAAGGACGGTTTATCCTTGCGGCGGCTTTTCTTTTTCTTCTTTTGTTTGAATTCATAGATGGCATGTTCATCCCCGCGAGGCTTGGTTTCCATGCCGATCGAGTCTTCGTCGGCGCTGATCGCGTCACTGGGATCGGGTTTGGCCTGTTCCTGGTCGCGGTCTGTAAACTCCTGGCGCATGAAAATGGTGCCCATGCGCAAAGCCGCCATGGCGTTCATCTTTTCGACCGGAAAGCTCATCAGCAGGCGCAGGGTTTTATTCATGTGCCGGTAGTGGATCAGTTTTTGTTCAAATTCCTGCAGCTCCGCAGCGTTCGGCAGACAGCCGTGCAGGAGCAGGAAGGAAACCTCTTCGTAGGTCGAGTGTGCGCAAAGATCGAAAATGTCATATCCCCGGTAAGAAAGCTGACCGGCGGTGCCGTTGACATAGCCGATTTTTGATTCGCAGGCAATCGCGCCTTCCAGGCCGGGGCCAACCTGACAGTCAATGGGCCACTTAGCCGTTTTAGCGCTGGCCGGATGGCTGTCGATATGGCCGATTTCAGCCCGAGACCGGGCTGCGGCGTCAAGAATCAGTTCGGTGATCTCAGAGGAATCTTGATATCTGCGGCGGTTCATGTTATTGCCTCCCGTGAAATATGCTTTGTATGCGAGGCCCCTTGTTCGGCGATTGCTCCTTAAAAAAAGAGCTGTTGGAGATGAGATGAAAGGTCCCGGCGATGTCTCGGTTGCTTTTTGTAAAGGGGCTGGGAAACGCGGACCGAAGGGTAAACCTATTATATTTTTTAACTTTTTGTCAAGTAAATATTACTTTTTGGATTTTTATGCAGGCGCTGGAGATAGAAAATCTCAGTAAGAATTATGGTTTGCTGAAGGCTCTTGATGGCGTCAGTCTGAATCTTGCCGCGGGTTCTTTTTTCGCTCTCCTGGGTCCCAACGGCGCGGGTAAGTCGACCCTGATCAACATCCTTGCCGGGTTAACCCGGGCCAGCTCGGGCCGGGCCCGGGTGCTGGGTTTCGATGTTCGAAAACAATGGCGTCAAGCCCGCTATAAACTTGGAGTGGTGCCTCAGGAGCTGGCTTATGATCCTTTTTTTACGATTTGGGAGATGTTGACCCTGCAATCGGGTTACTTCGGTCTCGGGCGCGCCAATTTCCCCTGGCTTGAAGAACTGCTGGCGGCCCTGGGTCTTGAGGAAAAGGCCCAAACCTCGATGAATCACCTTTCCGGAGGGATGAAACGCCGGGTACTGATCGCTCAGGCCCTGGTTCATCGACCGCCGGTAGTTGTCCTGGATGAACCCACGGCCGGGGTCGATGTCGCTCTTCGGGTTCGGCTCTGGGACTTTATCCGCGGGCTTAACCGCCAGGGGCACACAATTATCCTGACGACTCATTATCTTGAGGAAGCCGAAAAGATGTGTGAGAAAATTGCGGTCTTAAATTGCGGCTCCCTGGTCGCCTGCGCCGCCAAGGAGGAGCTTTTAAACCGTTATTCCAAACGTCTGCTGCATTTGCAGTTGACCCCTGATAGTTGTCGGAAACTGCCGGAAGCCCTGGAAAAAAATCGGGAAAGCGCGGGTGAGGGGGAGCTCCTCTTACGTTTACACCAGGATAAGGATCAGGTAGGCGCGGTGCTCGCGGCCCTGGATGCGGCCGGGATCAAGTTTTCTGATTTGAGCCTTCATGAAGCCGGACTGGCCGAGGTTTATGCCGAGCTTACAACAGGCCGGCCCGATGTTTAACCTGCATGGGTTATATATTCTTTTTGCCCGCGAAGTCTGGCGTTTTCTGAAGGTTTCGATTCAGACCCTGCTGACCCCGGTGATTACGGTTCTGCTGTACCTGCTGGTTTTCTCCTCCGTGATTGGTGATGGCCGTCAGATGTTGCCGGGAATTGACTATCTGACCTTTCTGGTTCCCGGCCTGATGGTCATGGCGATGCTGCAGAATGCGTTTGCCAACAGTTCTTCCAGTCTGTTTCAGTCACGACTGAACGGCAATGTGATTTTTGTCCTGCTGGCTCCGTTTTCCAATTTCGAGCTCTATCTGGCTTTTGTCGGAGCTTCCGTGGTGCGTGGGGTGCTGGTTGGTTTCGGGGTTTGGCTGACGGCCTTGAACTTTGTTTCGCTAACCCTGCACCATCCCCTGCTAGCCTTGCTGCTGGCCTTTTTCTGCAGCGGCGCCCTGGGCGCCCTGGGCCTGGTGGCGGCCATCATGGCCGACAAGTGGGATCATATCGCCGCCTTTCAGAATTTTGTCATCGTTCCGTTTTCCTTTCTCAGCGGCGTTTTTTTTGCCCTGGCCGACCTGCCGCCGTTCTGGCGGCAGGTCTCTTATCTCAATCCTTTTTTTTATCTGGTGGATGGTTTTCGCCGCGCCTGTCTCGGGGTCTCCGAAGTGGGCTTCGGCCCCAGTCTGTTGGTGGCCCTGGGCTTTTTTCTGTTGAGCTCAACTTGGGCTTTATGGCTTTTGCACAAAGGCTGTAATCTGCGTGGTTAAAATCTTCAGGTTGTGGGCTTTGTTCCCTCGGAACCTAGGTTGAGCCTCAATCGGTGGCAAAGATTAAGTTGCCACCTTCGGCCGCAACCCTGACCCGATCGCCTTCCTTGATTGCGCCGCTCATCAGTTGATAGGCGAGAGGGGTTTCCAGTTGATTCTGCATGGCCCTTTTCAGAGGGCGGGCGCCGAAAGCCGGGTCGTAGCCGACCTCGGCGATAAAGCGCCGGGCCCCGGCGTCGAGTTCCAGGTGGATCTGTTTTTCCGCCAGGCGTTTTTCCAGAAGTTTGAGCTGGATGGTGATGATCTTTTCCAGATCTTCGCGACGCAGGGCGTGGAAAACGACAATGTCGTCAACGCGGTTGAGAAATTCAGGGCTAAACTGAGCTTTCAGAGTTTCCATGACCATTCTCTGCATGACGGAAAAGCTTTCGTCCGACTCTTCCTGTTGCAGGCCTTCGAGAATATAATGACTGCCGAGGTTGGAGGTCATGATAATCACGGTATTCTTGAAATCAACCACCCGGCCGTGAGAATCGGTCAGGCGGCCATCATCGAGAACCTGTAGGAGAAGGTTGAAAACATCGTTGTGGGCTTTTTCGATTTCATCAAAGAGGATCACCGAATAGGGTTTGCGCCGCACCGCTTCAGTCAGTTGTCCGCCTTCGTCATAGCCGATGTAACCCGGAGGCGCCCCGATCAGGCGGGAAACCGCGTGTTTTTCCATGTATTCGGACATATCGATTCGGGTCATGTTATTTTCGTTATCAAAAAGAAATTCGGCCAAGGCGCGGGCTAATTCGGTTTTTCCGACTCCGGTCGGGCCCAGGAAAATGAAACTGCCCAGCGGGCGCCGGGGGTCGTTGATGCCGGCTCGGGCCCGAACCACGGCATCGGCCACCGAGGTTACCGCAGCCTCCTGGCCGATGACCCGCTGATGGAGATGGTCGCTCAGATGAATCAGCTTTTCCCGTTCGCCTTGCAGGAGCTTGCTGACCGGAATTGAAGTCCAGCGGCTGATGATGGTGGCGATATCCTCTTCATCGACTACCTCTTTCAGCAGACTGCCGCCGTCAGCCTGGTTTTCGCTGATTTTCTGCTGAGCGCTTTCGCGCTCCCGCTCAAGGCGCGCTAGACGGTCATATTTTAGTTCGGCTGCCTTGTTGAGGTCGTAACTGCGTTCGGCCTTTTCAATCTCCAGTTTGACCGCCTCGATCTGCTGGCCGATTTCTCGCAGGCGTCCAATCTGTTCTTTTTCCAGTTGCCAACGGGCGGTCAGGGTTTTGCTCTTGAGCCGATAGTCGGCAAGTTCCTTTTCGAGCTTCTCCAGGCGCTGGCGCGAGGCCTGGTCCTGTTCTTTTTTTAGGGCTTCCCGCTCGATTTCAAGCTGCATGATTTTACGGGTAACCTCGTCCAGCTCACTCGGCAGGCTGTCGATTTCGGTGCGCAGCCGGGCTCCGGCTTCATCGACCAGATCAATGGCCTTGTCCGGGAGAAAACGGTCGCTGATATAGCGGTGGGAAAGCACCGCCGCCGCCACCAAGGCGGCGTCCTTGATGCGAATTCCGTGATGTACTTCATAGCGTTCCTTGAGGCCTCTGAGGATGGAAATCGTATCGGCAACGTTGGGCTGGTCGACGAAAACCGGCTGGAAGCGTCGTTCCAGGGCGGCGTCTTTTTCAATATAGAGACGATATTCATTCAGGGTCGTGGCTCCGACGCAATGGAGTTCGCCTCGGGCCAGCATCGGTTTTAAAAGATTGCCGGCATCCATTGAACCTTCGGTTTTGCCGGCTCCGACCACGGTGTGCAGCTCGTCGATAAAAAGAATGATTTTGCCGGCTGCCTCCTTGACTTCCTTGAGCACTGCTTTTAGCCGTTCTTCAAATTCACCGCGAAATTTGGCTCCGGCAATCAAGGAGCCCATGTCGAGTGAGATCAGGCGTTTGTTTTTCAGGTTTTCAGGGACATCCTGAACAAAGATTCTCTGGGCCAGGCCTTCGACGATTGCGGTCTTGCCGACCCCGGGTTCGCCGATCAGGACCGGGTTGTTTTTAGTCCGCCGCGAGAGCACCTGAATAACCCGGCGGATTTCTTCATCGCGGCCGATGACCGGATCAAGTTTGTCCTGGGCCGCGGCTTTGGTCAGATCAATACCGTATTTTTCCAGGGCCTGATAGGTGCCTTCCGGGTTCTGTGAGGTTACCCGCTGATGGCCGCGGACTTCAGTCAGGACCGAGAGCAGCTTGTCGCGGGTCAGACCAAAGCTTTGCAGTAGTTTGGCCAGGGGGTCTCCGGCGACCGCGACCTGAGCCAGCAGAAGATGTTCGACGCTGACATACTCATCCTTGAACTGCGTGGCTTCATCCTTGGCCTTGACAAAGAGTTGACCCAGGCGCGAACTCATATACAGCTGGCCACTACCGGTTCCGGTCACGGGCGGGATTTTGGCAAGCTGTTCTTCCAGAGACTTTTCCAGGGCGGTGGGAGCGATCCCGATCTTTTCCACGATGCGGGGAATCAAACCCTCGCTTTGTTGCAGCAGGGCAAGAAGCAGATGTTCGTTGTCGATCTGCTGGTGCCGGCGGCGCAAGGCCTGTTCCTGCGCGGCGACCACCGCTTCCTGGGTTTTTTCGGTAAATTTGCTGCTATCCATAGGGTAATCCTCCATAGATTTGTTTGCTTCTAGCTGGAATCAATTCATCTTTATAAGACAAATATTGTATTATTCAGAGCTTGACTCTTAATAAACTCGTTTTCTTTAATAGTAATGATTAATTTGGGGCTGTCAAGGGTGGGGCAGGGACGTCCACGACGCTCGCGTGACAGGCCCTGTTCGAGAACCTGCCGCGCGGGGGCTAACAAAAACTTTGCTCAGGCGGGGCGGCCAGCCTGAGCAAATGAGGAAAACGTGAGGCCGGCTGCGACTTAGCTTAATCGGAAAGGTAGTACTCAACCGTGGAGACGACGCGAATTCGTTTGATGAAGGGCGTGCTGCGGTCCCGGTCGCTGATGCTGAATTGACCTTGAGAGGCGCTTTTTATCTTGCCCAGTTTACTCTGGGAATCCAGGGCGAATTTCAAGGCGACATCCCGCGCCTTGCGAGTGGCTTCCTCGATCATGGCCGGCTTGATTTCATTCAGGCGGGAAAAAATATATTCCGGTCGGGCATCGTAGTCTTCGTTGCTGAAGGCGATGCCTTGTCGGCCGAGTTCGACCAGTTTGGCCATGGCCTGGCGAATATTGTCGACCTTGCTGGAATAAACGGTCACGGTTTGAATGGCGCTGTAGCGAAACTGGGCCGGGGCTGAGTTGCCATAACGCTGGGCCGATTTGTCGGTGACCGTTGGGGGATGGATTGAAATTTCAGTTTCCTTGATTCCTTTGCCCAGAAGAAAGCCTTTTATCTTTTCGGCGTTGTCGGTGATGGTCTGGTAAAGCTGCTGCAGGTCGTTGTCGGCCGCAGTGAACTGGATCGGCCAGATCACGGTGTCGGCCGGATATTCCTGCTCGGAAAGACCTTTAACCGTAACGCTGCGTTCCCTTTCTTTTACGGTCAAGGCGGCATTGCCGAGCAGGTAGCCGAGAGCGGTCAGGCCGCAGAACATTGAGAGACCGATGATCAGGGCCCAGGTCTTACTATTTTCCTTCATGGTTTCCTCCGGGGTGAAATGAATCAGGGATTGCTTCTGGCCAAAGCTTCTGGCCAAAGGCTTAGGTTGTTAGTTACGATGAAGAGGAAGAGCTTTTCACTGGGGTCTAATGATTGAGCGCCCGCCTGTCAAATAAAAATCCTGATTATATATTTTGCTTGACATTTTTGGGCTCCTTGCATACTGTATACACTTGTTTGGCGGTCGTCGGTTGTGCTCGAAGCCTTATCTGTCTGCGGTTTCGCCGAAGATGTAGAAAATAGAGGGTTGGTTTTGAACTTTCAGCAGCAGGATCTGGATTGATCCCGGAGGGAGAAAAGATGAAAAGAGCGAAAATTGCATTGATTGGTGGTGGTCAGATCGGGGGTGTTCTGGCTCAGTTGTGCGCCCAGAGAGAGCTTGGCGATGTGGTTCTTTTTGATATCGTCGAAGGCTTGCCGCAGGGGAAAATGCTGGACCTGGCCGAGGTGGCCCGGATCGATCAGTTTGATGTCGAGCTCAAGGGCACCAACAGCTATGGCGATATTGCCGGAGCCGATGTGGTTATCGTCACCGCCGGCCTGCCCCGCAAGCCGGGGATGAGTCGCGATGATCTGCTCGAAATCAACGCCAAGATTATGAAACAGGTGGCGGAAGGTATCAGGGATTATGCTCCGGAGGCCTTTGTCATTATTATTTCCAATCCTCTGGATGCGATGGTGACCTTGTGTCAGAAGATTACCGGTTTTCCGTCGAATCGGGTTGTCGGCCAAGCAGGAGTGCTTGATTCCAACCGTTTCTGTTCTTTTATAGCCTGGGAACTGGGGGTTTCGGTGCGCGATGTCAACGCCATGGTCCTCGGCGGGCATGGTGATACCATGGTGCCGATTGTCCGTTACGCCAATGTCAACGGGGTCCCGGTCATGGAACAGCTGGTGCGCAAATATAACGGCGACGAAAACAAGGCGCGGGCGGTGATGGCGGCCATGGTGGAACGCACTAAGATGGCTGGCGGCGAGGTGGTCAAACTGCTGGGTAACGGTTCCGCCTTCTACAGTCCGGCCTCTTCGGCGATTGCCATGGCCGAAGCCTTTTTGCGCGACCAGAAACGGGTCCTGCCGGTCTGCGCCCTGCTGCGGGGAGAATTCGGAGTCGAAAATTATTATGTCGGCGTTCCTTGTGTCCTGGGGGCGCAAGGGGTCGAGAGAATTGTCGAGTTCGAGCTCAGTCCGGAGGAACGGGAAATGTTTGATAACTCGGTGGCCGCCGTCAAAAAGCTGATTGATGAACTGCCGAGCATCCTGCCCGAGATGGCTGATCTGTTTTAAATAACGATTAAACAATTTTTATGGAATGAGGGTTCCTTGAAGGCTTTCGAACTCAAGGAACCCTCATTGATTTTACTCTGCCGTTCCCACTAACTCCTCGTGGTCGATGACCTTGTCGATATCGAGGAGAATCTTAACCCCGTTTCCGTATTTAGCCAACCCGAGAGTATACTGTTTATGCAGTGAGGTCTGCATCGTTGGACTCGGTTCAACCTCATCTCCTTTAAGATTGATGACTTCGGAAACCCCATCAATAATCAGGCCCACCAGGGTTTGATTGTGCTCCTGGTTTTCCGCCAGTGGGGGTGGCCGGTTCGAGATCGAATTTCAGACGAAGATCGATAACCGGAATCACTTTGCCCCGCAGATTAATGACGCCCTTGACATATTCAGGAGTTTGCGGCAGGACCGTGATCGGCAGAATGCCGATGATCTCTTTGATCTTCATGATGCTGATGCCGTATTCCTCGCCGGCCAGGGAAAAGGTCAGAAATTTTTGCGGACCAAGGCCGGAGAGGCTGTTTTCTGCGGTAGTTTTAGTCATCTTGATAACTCCATGATTAATGGTGGTCCTTAAAATCCATCAAAGTCATCGGTGCTCTGATCTTCATCGAAAGGAATGGCGGCTGTCGCCGACGAGACTGGTTTTTTGAGTTTGCTCGGGGGCTTGGGCGAGGCCTTTCCGGGTTTATGGTGAGTCAGTTGCCGAACCTGGCTGATTTCCCGGGGCGGCTGCCGGGTTTGGTTGACGGTGACCATGGCGGTCAGATCGCCGACGAATTCGTTCATCTGCTCGGCCTGGGCATTAAGCTCCTCGGCGTTGGCGGCCGATTCCTCGGCGTTGGCGGCATTCTGCTGCGTTACCTTATCCATTTCCGAGACGGCGATGTTGATCTGGCCGATACCATTTGCTTGTTCCTGGGAAGCCGCCGAGATTTCACTGACGAGATTGCCCACCTTGGTGCTTTTCTCGACGACTTCATTGACGGCGGTCAAGGAATGGGCGGCAATTTCCCGGCTCGAACTGAGACCTTGTTGACGGTGGCTCCGATTAATTCGGCAGTAGATTTGGCGGCCTCGGCGCTGCGGGCGGCAAGATTTCTGACTTCATCGGCCACCACTGCAAAACCGGCTCCCGCTTCTCCGGCTCGGGCCGCCTCAACTGCGGTATTCAAGGCCAGAAGGTTGGTTTGAAAGGCGATTTCATCAATGCTTTTGACGATTCTCTGGGTTTCCTGGCTGGCGCTGTAGATCTCTTCCGTGGCGTTTCGCAGACTGGTGATGGATTCGGCAGCCGAACGAACCGCGGCGATAGTTTCCTTGGTCAGACGATCGGCCTGGTCGGAATTGTCGGCGTTTTGTCTGGTCATGGAGGCCATTTTCTCGACCGATGAAGAGGTTTCTTCCAGGGAGGCCGCCTGTTGCGACGAGCCTTCAGCCAGAGACTGGCTGGCGGATGAAACCTGGCCGGCTGCCGCCGCCACCTGGTGCGCCCCTTCGGACAGGGCGTTGATTACCCGAGTCAGGCCGCGGGCGATGCCGTTGCTGATGAAATATGCCAGACCCAGACCGATGACGGCGGCGATCAGGCTGAGAATAATGACCGCAAGTCTGGTCCTTTGGGCCGCGCTCAGCATCATTTCGTCGGTCATCACATTCCTGCCGACCGTTTCGGTGATCTGATGCATCAGTTTTCTGGTCTGGTTCAGGGCGGATTTGGTCTCGCTGGAGAAAATCTGAGTGGCCTGCTGCAGTCCGGCGACCATTTTCCGGGCCTGATCCTGCATGGCCTTGAGTCGGGCGGCGGTTTCGTTTAAAGCCGGCATGGTTTCATGTTCGAAAATGTGGAGAGCCTTTTCCTGGCTCTGAGTGATTGCGGTTTCTGCGGCGATCACCCGGGTAATGAGAGCCTCGCACTGGTTCAGGGCCGGCAGGGTTTGTTCGGTATAAATCTTTCCCGCCTTCTCGAAATTGCTTTTGCTCAGGGTGTCCTTGATGCTGACGGCGGTGCCGTGCAGTCTCTCGTGAGGGGCGGCGATGGCGCTGATAAAGTCGGCGAAAGCCGGAAAGTCCTGAGCGTACCGGCCTGCCAGCGGCCCACGTAGAAAGACGCCCAGGGCGCATTTGGCCGGATCGGTTTCAACCCGTAGATTTTGTTGGCGAGCGATAATCGCTTCGGCGACCTGCTCTCCCCAGACGCGGTGATCATCAAGGCGGGCCCTGAGGGTGTCGTTTAATCCGGGATGGTTTGGTCGCCAGTTTTGCAGGATGTCTTTGGCTGAATGGTGAAGCGCGGTGTGAAACGGAATGATTTCCTTGATCAGACGGGCCATTTCCGCATTGTCTTGCGTCAGTTTCCGGGCTTGCTCGCCGGAGAGAAACTGGCCGAAAGAACACTGGCCGAGGTCGGTGATCAAGTTAGAAGTCGGCCGATTGTTGATTATCATGTCATAGAGCTTTTGCTGCCAGAGCAGGTGGTCGCGCTCTACCCCGATCAGAAAGCCGGGCAGGTTGAGATCCGCCGACAGAAAAACCTGGGCGATCTTGCTGGCCGATTCGTGCAGCCGCCGATGCGGGGCGTCGATTTGCGCGAAAACCGCTTTCAGCTCCGGAATGCGCTGCTACGCCTGCTGCCGTGCCGGACTGGCCAGCCACTGGCCCAGGGCGCACTTGTCCGGGTCGGTCTGGACGGTGAGGGTCGTGACGTTGTCGTCGGTCAGCAGCTCGTTGACCTGATTGCCCCAGTGGAGATGGTCGACCTCTTTCTGCGCGATCTCGCCTTTAAGCTTATTGCCGTAGATGACCTCTGCGGCGTTGTCGACAATGCTGCCGATACCAAGGATCGAACAGATGGCGATGACGACCATCAGCAACAGAACGGAAGCGATACCTGCGGCGATCTTTTTTCCAATAGTCATGGGGGCCTCCTTTTACGAGCTGGTTTTTGGCTGACAAGGCCAGGAGTCTGTTGCTCTGTTTCGTAACCGTGAGGCCTCGGTGGCCGCCCGGCTTGGAAAACTGAAAGATCTGACCTGAAAAGACGGCTTGCCGGCGAAGCTCAGTGTTCTCCCTGGTTTTTTTTCGGGTTTTGCGGCGGGGGAAAATAGCTGTGCTGGCGGCCCTGGCTGTCATTGTAGCAGAAGCATCCTGAGAACCTGTTCTGATGTCCTGGCTTGTCGGCTGTGGCGGCCGAGAAGCTGACCTGGCCGCCGGCCGTGGCTAAAGAGGTGTTTTCCAGGGTTCTGATGATGGTTTCCGGTCTGAAATCGGGGCTGTGGGCCAGGACATGGCGAATGGTTTCCGCCGCGGCATAGCCCACCGCCTGAAGTTGACTGGTAAAGACAGGATAGCGGTTCAGCGTAGCCGTGGTTGGAGCGGGGCAGGGATAAAGCAGAAAATGGTTGTTCGTCGACGACGGCGGAATCGAGGCTGAAGCCTCCAGCGCGTTCGAAACGACGACGCTCAGTCTGGGAAAGGTTTGCAGCGGCTCTTTTTGCAGCCAGAGGGAGGAGGCTTTTTCGAGGCTGACGGCCAAAAGGAGCAGTTGGGGCTGTTGTTTTTCAATCTGGTCGAGCAGGTCGGCAAGGCTCTTTTCTGGTTCGGGGAACGCTTCCCAGATCGTCAGGTCGACAGGCAGGTCGGCGCAATAATTTCTCAGGCGGCGGGCCTGCAGCCGGGAACAGGGCTGCGGGCTATAGATAATGCCGAGCTTGGTGATGGCGGGTTGCTGGGAAAGGATCAGATTCTGCAGGGCCGATTTCAGGGCTGAGCGCGGCGCGGTCAGGCGAAAGCTGAAAAGGCTACGATCGCTGATCAGGTCGTCCTGGTCGGCCCAGACCATGAGAAAGGGCAGGCCCTGTTTCTCGCAAGTCTTTGCGGTGGTCCAGGCCGTGGGGTTGAGCGGGGTTCCGGCAATCAGTACGGTATGGTTTTGGCTAGATAAAAGTTCAACCAGGGCGCGGCAGTTTTCCGGATCGCCCCGGCTGTCAAGATAGCTGACGCTGAACCTCTCGGTTTGGGATCCTGCGTCCGCCGGTCCGGCGAAGCCGAGCTCGAAACCGCTGCGCAGAACCTGTCCGAGTTCCGTGAAAGGTCCGCTCAGGGGCAGAAGCACGGCCACCTGGGGAAGCTTTTCCGGCTGAGAAAAGAAATCCTCGCCGGGCGAGGTTGCCGGGGAGAGCTGAAATGACAGGAAAAGACCAAGGATCAGAAGGAATTTTTTTTTGCGCAATGATCTGAACCTCACAAAGATTTCTATTTCCCGGTTGAGTCCAGTTCTCGGCGGCGATCGCGGAAGCGCGTGGAGACTATCATAAACCTGGTCTTTATAAAACTTTTATCGGTTCAATGCAACCAGAAAGATGGGAATCGCTTTTACTTGACCCTGAAGGCAATTATGGTTATTAGTCTGGCGCCGAGATCGGCGGAAAGCGCAACCGGTAATTTAATTTGAATGATGAAAACCAGAATCTTATTGACCAACGATGACGGGATAACCGCAGTCGGTCTGCGCGAGCTGGAAGAGGGGCTGCGGGGACTCGGCCGCCTGACGGTAGTGGCTCCGGACCGGGAGCGCAGTGCCAGCGGGCATTCCCTGACCCTGCAACATCCTTTGCGCATTGATGAACAGGGTCCCGGGCATTATGCCGTGGACGGAACCCCGACCGACTGTGTTTTTCTCGGAGTCAACCAGGTAATGCGCCATGAGCGTCCGGATCTGGTGATTTCCGGAATCAATCGCGGTGGCAATCTTGGGGATGATATTACCTATTCAGGGACGGTGGCGGCCGCTTTTGAGGCGACCCTGCTGGGAATTCCGGCCATTGCGGTTTCCCTGGAATATGAGCGGGAGTACCATTTCGCCACGGCCTCGCGGGTTGCTCGGAAGGTGACGGAAATGGTGTTGGCCCAGGGCTTGCCGCCGGATACGATGCTTAATGTCAATGTTCCGGATCTGCCCTGGGATAAACTTGCCGGTTTTCGGGTTACCCGCCAGGGTAAGCGTTTCTATTCCGGGGTGGTGCGGGAAAATGTCGATCCCCGGGGGCGTCATTATTATTGGATCGGAGGCGAAGTCCTGCCGGGCCCGGCCGCCGTCGATACGGACGCGGCCCTGGTGCGCCGCGGTTTTGTCTCGATTACCCCGATTCATCTGGATTTAACCAACCATCGGGCCCTGGCCGCGCTGGCAGAATGGGAGTGGGAGTCTTGACGGAAAAGCTAATTGAGTCGAAAAAAATTTTTATAGAGACCTACGGATGTCAGATGAACGTTTGTGATTCCGGGAAAATCGCGCACCTTTTCGGCGCACGAAGCTATCAGGTGACCTCGGATTACCGTCAGGCTGATTTGATCGTTATCAATACTTGCAGCGTCCGGGAAAAGCCGGAGCTTAAACTGTTCAGCGCCCTGGGGCGTTATCTGCCGCTCAAACGCGGTCACTTAGGGCTGGTGCTGGCCGTGGGCGGTTGTGTTGCCCAGCAGTGGGGGGAGAAACTGCAGGAACGCTATCCTGGACTGGACATCGTTTTCGGGACGCACCAGCTTGATGCCTTGCCCGGAATGGTGGAGGAGGTCCTGGCAACACGGCAGAGGTTGAGCCGGACCGCTTTTCGGGAAATCCCCGGCGGGCTTGAAGTGCTGGCCCGGCCGGACCCGGCCGTGCCCAGCGCTATGGTCACGATCATGCAGGGTTGCGATAACTTCTGCACTTATTGTATCGTTCCTTATGTGCGTGGGCGCGAATACAGTCGGCCAAGCGCAGCGATTATCGCGGAGGTTGAAAAACTGGTTCAGGCCGGGGTCGGAGAGGTGATGCTGCTGGGTCAGAATGTTAATTCCTATGGCTTGAAAACCCCGGGAGAAATCAGTTTTGCCGAACTTCTGTTTCGGTTGGCCAAAATCGACGGTCTCAAACGGATTCGTTTCACGACCTCCCATCCCAAGGATATGTCGGCCGAGCTGATTAAGGCTTTCGCCGAGTTGCCCGGGCTTTGCCCCAGTCTTCATCTGCCTCTGCAGGCCGGCAGTGATGCCGTGCTCAAAAGGATGGGACGAGGCTATAGCGCCGCCGCTTATCTGGAAAAGGTCGCTGAATTACGCCGGGTGAGACCCGGGCTGGCTTTGACCACCGATATTATTGTCGGTTTTCCGGGAGAGAGTGAAGCCGATTTTCAGGAAACGCTGAAAATGCTTGAGCAGGTGGGTTATGATCAGATATATTCGTTTAAATATTCGCCGCGGCCGGGAACCAGGGCGGCGGCGTACAATGATTTGGTGCCGGCGGCTGAAAAGGATGAACGTCTGGCCCGTTGTCAGGCTTTGCAGGATGGGCTTGGTGAAGCCCTGCTGAAAACTCAGGTCGGGCGGCTGACCGAACTTCTGGTGACCGGTCCCAGTCGGCGGGGGCAGGGCGAGTGGAGCGGGCGCAGTCCGGAGAATCGAATCGTTAATTTTGCCGCGCCCGAGGGGATTGGGGTGGGCGATTTGTGTCGGGTGCGGATCTGCAAGGCCCTCAAACATTCCCTGAAAGGCGAGGTGCTGTCTTGAGGGCCGACTGGCTCAGTAACGGCCGGGGCGGAAAATTTTTTCTCTCCTATCTCGCGCCTTTGCTCCTCTACTGTTGGTTGATCTTCTGGCTTTCGGCTCAGAGCGATCCCGGAGCTATCAGCCCCTTTCCTTTTCCTGACAAGATCGCTCACCTGATTGAATATGCCGGTTTTGGTTTTCTCCTGATGCGCCTGCTGGCCGTCCGTTTCCCGCAGGACGATCCGGTAACCCTTCTGGCCTGGGTTTTAGGCGGGGCCTTGCTCTATGGTTTAAGTGATGAAATTCATCAATGTTATGTGCCGGGACGGGAATTCTCCTGGATGGATCTGCTGGCCGATGGGGCCGGGGCTTATCTTGGTGCCCGCGCTTGGATGCTCTTAAAGAAATCGAGGTCCTGATGATAGATTTGCATACCCACACGATTTTCAGCGATGGTGTTCTGGTGCCGGCGGAACTGGCTCGCCGGGCCCGGGTCGCCGGTTACCGGGCCCTGGCCTTTACTGATCATGTCGATTTTTCCAATCTTGATTTCGTTCTTCCACGTCTGCTTACGGTCTGCCGGATCCTGGCCGAAACCATGGAAATGGTGCTGCTTCCCGGGGTGGAGTTGACCCATGTGCCTCCCTCCCTGATTCGCCGGGGCGTGGAACAGGCCCGGGACCTGGGTGCGGCCGTGGTGGTGGTACATGGTGAAACCCTGGTTGAACCGGTGGCTCCCGGAACCAATCTGGCAGCCCTGGAAGCCGGGGCGGATATCCTGGCCCATCCCGGCTTGCTGACCCTGAAAGAGGCCGCACTGGCGGCGGCAAAAGGGGTTTTCCTGGAGCTTACGACCAGGGGCGGGCACTCTCTGGCCAACGGTCATGTCGCTGCCCTGGCCCGGCAAACGGGGGCGAAACTGCTGCTCAACAACGACGCCCACGGACCCGGCGACCTGGTCAGTCTGGAAATGGCCGAGAAGATTGCCTTGGGAGCCGGGCTTACAGCCGACGAGTGGCGGCGTCTGCGGCTTGACGTGGTCGCTTTTGTGCGAAGAAAAACCTCCGGCGGGGGACTGGGCGATGCGGAGTGACAATGAACTGGCAAAGAAGCTGCGGGCTGAACAGGGTACGGTCAGCTGGTCCTGGCTCAGGCCACATGCCAAACGGGGCATGCTTTTTCAGGTGGCGGCTGAGCTTGAACTCTTGGTCGTGGGACTGGCGGTGGCTGAAGATCGGGTAAAGGAAGTCGCAGCCTGGCTGGATCGGGGAAGGCTGGCGCGGCCGACGTCTGAAGCGCTGGTCGGCTGGGAGACGCGGGGGGGGCTTTTCAAGGCCTTGATCGTTAAACCCTATGTTTTCTTTCAAGAGCTCAAGCATGCACCGGAAGAACCCTGATGGTCGGGGCCGTGCCGGTTTTTCCGGCGGAGCGGTTGTGGTCATCAGGTACGGTGTGATCGCCATGACGGCGCCCTCTCCCCTTGGCCTGCGGTTCGGTTCATAGATCAGAAAGTAACGGCTTTTCGGTTTCCAAAACGCCGCCGGCAGCCCACCGGTGATAAGTATTATTGGTTTCGTCCCGGTATATGGTCGCCTTCCGCTCTGTTCCCCAAAACCTCCTCTTCTTCAGACTCGATTTCGTTGATGCCCACGGTGACACAGCTTCCCTGCGGGTAGTAAACCGAGATCAGAGCTGGGGTTCGCGGCATTTTCCGGTTGTCGATTTCATCAAAAAGATAGTGCGCAAAGCTGCGGCCGAGACGTTCCGCGTCGGCGACCGGTGTCTTGTCGGTCACCAGTAGGGCAAGATGGAGCGAGTTGTTGATTGCACTGATATCGGCATCCCGAACCAGAGGATGTTTTTTGATTAATTGAATGGCTTGTTGCTGCTTTTGCTGACTGGGTGGGGGCGGTGAAGTTCCGAGGACCGTGGTTGGTAGGGTAGGGGAGGCCTGTCTGGCGGTTTTTCCGGCAAGGCTTTTTCCCAGCGGGCCGCGCCACAGGATGATGGCCAGGAAAATCATCCCCATGCCGCTCAACAACCAGAATAAAAGATTGGGGAGCGAGAACTGCGGATGAAAATAGGGCTTCCGGCAAGTCTGTTCTTGGGGCATCGAACCTCTTTGACTCCTTCCGGCGGAAACCTGCGGGTCGGTTTTCTGGCTTTGGCGGCGGAAGGTTCCGGGGGGAATAATTATGCTGTGGCCGCATACGGGACAGGCCAGCGTAGAATTATCGCAGGGCCAGGTTTTTCCCTGGAAAGAGCACGGTTGGTGGCACTGGGGACAGGTTATTTTCATAGTCAGGTTTTATCTGTACAGGTTGCTTGCGGATAGAGCGAGTCCGATAAAAAGGCGCTTTGAGTTTATTTTTCGACGTCTTTGGTTTTCCGGTAACGTTTACCGATAAACACTCTTAGGTCGTATGTCAAGTTTATGTTTGTCGTGGGTTCAGGCGGGGGTTCGTTTTTTGAGCTCTGGATGAGGTTGATTTTTACCTGGAAGGGTAAAAAGTAGGCGGTCCGCCGGGATCGGCTAAGGGTTATATCTTTGAGGTCTTTGAGGAAGTAACTTGTTATAAGAGAGGAAGCTCGAGGCGCGTGAAATAAAATTTCGTCATTAATTTTTGCCAGGGTTTTTTGCCTGGCTTTTATACAGGTTGTTCTGTGGTTTCGGACCGGTTTGCTTTTCCGACCTGAAAACTTGCGAAACTAACGATGGAACGTTGTCCGCCGGTTTCCTCTTTCTTTAACCCTTGTCGGCCGTCGGTATGTTAATTGCAAATTGCACAGGTTTAAATGTGGTTGTTCACGGAAAAAACAGGAACCCGCGGGTTTCTTTGTCGTTATCCCTGGTAAAAGTTTTTAATGTTAATGAACCTTTTGTTTTCTTAGTAAAAATCAAGCTCTAGGAGGGTAGGTTGATGGATTTCAAGCTGACTGATGAACTGACGATGCTGCGGGATACGGTGCGTGATTTTGCGGCCGAAAAGATTGCTCCTTTTGCCGAGGAATGGGATAAAAAACACTATTTCCCTTATGAAGAGGTGATTAAGCCGATGGGCCGGCTGGGTTTTTTCGGCACCGTGATTCCGGAGGAGTACGGCGGCAACGAAATGGGTTGGTTGGCGGCGATGATTATTACCGAAGAAATCGCCCGGGCTTCAAGCTCCCTTCGGGTTCAGGTTAACATGCAGGAATTGGGCTGTGCTTTTACGATTCTCCGCTATGGCAATGACGAACTTAAGCGAAAATATATCGAAAAATTGGTGAACGCCGACATTCTCGGAGCTTTTGCGATTACGGAGCCGGGGGCCGGCTCCGATATCATGGCCATGAAATCAACGGCCGTCGACAAGGGGGATCACTGGCTGCTGAATGGCCAGAAAACCTGGATTTCCAACGCCACGATCGGAGGCATTAATATCTTTTATGCTTACACCGATCGCTCCGCCGGTGGTCGCGGTCTTTCCGCTTTCGTGGTTGATCTTGAAGAAAGTGAAGGTATCACGGTCACCGAGCTGAGTAAAATGGGTTCTTTGTCTTCGCCTACCGGGGAGATTGTGCTTGAAAATACCAAAATTCCTAAAGGGAATATCCTGGGTAAACCCGGTGACGGAGCCAAGATCGTTTTTGGTTCTCTCAGCCAGACGCGGCTTTCGGCCGCCGCCGGCGGTATTGGTTTGTCTCAGGCCTGTCTCGATTCGGTAACCAGGTATGCCATGGAACGGGAACAGTTCGGTCAGCCGATTGGCAACTTTCAGATGAACCAGTCGATGATCGCGGAAATGGTAGCCGAGATTGAGGCGGCCCGTCTGATGGTCTACAAGGCCGCCTGGCAGAAGGATCAGGGAGACCTGAGTAACAACCTGGAAGTGGCCGCGGCCAAATATCTTTCCGGTGAGCTGGCTTATAAATGTACTCAGTACGCCATGCGGATTCTCGGGGCTTACGGTTATTCGACTGAATATCCGGTCGAAAGATATTTCCGGGATGCCCCCACCTACGCCATGGTTGAAGGCTCGACCAATATTTGTAAATTTATCATGGCCCAGGATCAGCTTGGCATTCGCAAAGCAAATCGCTGAGAAAACAGGCGGGATTGGCTTGGGGAGGCTTTGTGCAGGTTTTTATATGTAAAGCCTCTTGCATTCTCCCAGCTTATCTGCTATCTGTCCCGCCTCGCGCCGCCGCCGCGTATGGTTTTGCTTGCTCAAGATATTGCCGGTCGGGTGGTCGCTAAAATTAAGGGAACGGAGTTTTTCAGCCGTTGTCCGGGTGGAAATTGCCAATTCTAATTTCAGGAATATACGCGACTCTTTTGGGGCCGCAAGGAGTGAACTATGAAGCAGTATTTTGCGGAGATGCCTTTGTTCGGAAAGGAACTCAAAGACAAGCAGAAAGAGAAGGCGGCTGAAAGTGCGGCCCAGATTAAAAAGGTCGAAGAACACTATGCCGCTGAGGTTGAGCGGGTCAAAAAAGCCGGTTTGCCGGCCGAAAAAATCAATCAGCGGGGGGAAATGACGGCCTGGCAGCGACTTGAATACCTGCTTGATCCGGGAACCTTTCTGCCGATGAACACAACCTTTAATCCGCTTGGCAACGAGGAAGGCACGACCGGGGTTATCAATGGTCTTGCCAAAATTCGTGGTCGCTGGGTTTCGGTTATCGCTTCCGATAACAAGGTTTTGGCCGGCGCCTGGATCGGCGGCCAGGCCGAGAATATTTTTCGGGCCCAGGATATGGCCGAACAGATGCGGATTCCGCTGGTCTGGGTTTTAAACTGCAGTGGGGTTAAGCTGACCCATCAGCAGGAGGTTTATGCCGGACGGCGTTCCGGGGGGCGCACCTTTTTTCGTCACGCCGAGCTGGCGCAAAAAGGGATTCCGGTGATTGTCGGTATGTACGGCACCAACCCGGCCGGAGGGGGATATCATGCGATCAGTCCGGCAATTATTTTCGCCCATGATAAGTCCAATATGGCGGTTGGCGGCGGGGGGATTGTCAGCGGTATGAGTCCGAAAGGTCATTTCGATCTTGAAGGGGCCGAAGAGCTGATTGCCAATACTCGTCACCTCAAAGTCGTGCCTCCGGGAAGCACGAAAGTTCATTACGAAAAAACCGGTTTCATGCGTGAAATCTTTGCCACGGAAGAAGGCGTGCTGGATGCGATCAAGGATTGCGTGGCCGGGCTTCCGTCCTATGACCCGGCGGCTTTTCGGGTTGCGGAACCGAAGGCGCCCCGTTTTTCGGGTGAGGATCTGAATTATCTGGTACCCTACAATCAGAAATCGACCTATAATATGGACGAGGTTATTGCTCGTCTGGTGGATAATAGCGAGCATACGGAATTTCGTCCCGACTACGGTCCGGAGATTTATTGTGGCCTGGTCAAGATCGATGGGTTCCCGGTGGGAGTGGTGGCCAATCGTCAGGGTTTTCTCGGGGCCAATTATCCAGAGTATGCCGATTATACGGGGATCGGTGCCAAGCTTTACCGGCAAGGTCTGATCAAAATGAGTGATTTCGTGAACTATTGCGGTCGGGACCGGGTGCCGATGATCTGGCTGCAGGATACTTCCGGAATTGATGTCGGTGATATTGCGGAAACGGCCGAACTCCTGGGGTTGGGCATGTCCTTGATCTATTCGATTGAAAGTTCCATGTTGCCGATGATGACCGTGGTTCTGCGCAAGGGCACGGCCGCGGCTCATTACGTCATGTGCGGTCCCCAGGGTAATCGTAATAATGTTTTCACCCTTGGGGTACCGACTACCGAAGTCGAGGTTATGCATGGCGAAACGGCGGCCACGGCGGCTTTTGCCCGCCGCCTGGTCAAGGAAAAAGATGCCGGCAAGGATCTGCAGCCGGTTATCGACAAGATGAATAAACTGGCGCAGCAGTATTATGATCAGTCCCGACCGGCTTATTGTGCCGAACAGGGGTTTGTGGATGAAATTGTTTCCCTGCCGAAACTGCGTGAATATATGGTTGCTTTCACTCAGGCGGTTTTTCAGAATCCGGGATCAATCTGTCCGCAACATCAGATGCTTCTGCCCAGAATTATTCGCGGGTAGTTCCCCAGGCGGACGCCAGGGAACTTTAAACCAGCAAAAAACCGGTTGTGCCAGGCATGGCGCAACCGGTTTTTTGCTGGTGGTTTTTATGGTGAAATTGGAAGTTGCCAGTTTCCCATGAAATTTGCTATAAGGAAGTCCATGAAAGCTATTTCAAAAGAACCGTTCCCGATCATCCGCAGGTGGCGCGGAAAACTTTCCCTGATGGGTTGGTGGGTATTGTCCTTGTGTCTGTTCGGCGTAGGCTGTAATGGCCGGCTGGGTGGGGAAGGGACGCTTTGTCGCCCGATCACTTTGTCGGAAGCGGTTGAAAACGCCGCTCCGGAGTTCCCGGTTGTTGAATGGCAGGAGAGCCTGGATGGAGACATCGGTGAGGGCTCGGCCCTGACGGTTTTTTTGGAATATCTTGATGAAATGGGGTCTTTTTCTGTGGGGGATCCGTCGGACTCCGTGGCCGACATTGAGCTCGAACTGCAGGCGCGGACTGTTGCCCGTTATCAGTTTCCGCTGGTTATGAACGCTCGGGTTCAGCACTTTATCTCTTATTACAGCACGGTGCAGAACCGGTTTATGCATCGTTCACTGGCTCGATCCCACCGTTATCTGGGAATGATGCGTAAGGTTCTGCGCGAGCATGATATTCCGGAAGAATTGGCTTACATGGTTTTGATTGAAAGCGGTTTCACGAACCATGCGTACTCGTCGGCCCAGGCCTGTGGGCCCTGGCAGTTTATCAGCGCCACCGGCAAGCGCTACGGGCTTAAAATCAACGCCTGGGTGGATGAACGCCGCGATCCGGTCAAGGCGACCTATGCGGCGGCAGCGTATTTGGTGGACCTTTATACAATGTTTGATTCCTGGTATCTGGCCGCTGCCGCCTACAACGCCGGAGAGGGCAAGATTCAGCGAGCCATGCGTCGACATCAGACCGATGATTTCTGGGAAATGGCTCGCTTTAATTATCTCAAACGTGAAACCAAGGATTATATTCCGCGTCTGATCGCGGCCATTATGATCGCTCGGGAGCCGGAAAAGTATGGTTTTGTCGAGATCGAGTACGAAGATCCGTTCGCCTTTGATCTGGTCAGGCTTGAGGACGCGACGGATCTCAAGGTGATTGCCTGGGCGGCGGGGGTGCCGGTGGAAGAGCTTCGCAAACTCAATCCCGAACTCAGCTATTGGTGTACTCCGCCGGGAGCCGGGAACTATGAACTGCGGGTTCCTGAAGGCTCCGGTCAGGTTTGTCAGCAGGTTTTGTCCGGGCTGTCGCCGGAGAAAAGGATAACCTTTCGCAAACATCTGATAGCGCCCGGGGACACCCTCTCAACCATTGCCCGGCGTTATCGTACCGGAGTCAGTCAGATCAAGGAGTTAAACGGGCTTGCCGGAACTCGTATCCGGGCCGGCCGCGAGCTTTTGATTCCGGTGCGGGTTGCCGGCAGCGGGCCGGTGGTTTTTGATCAGGCGATCTATCGTTCAGGCAGTCCTGCCGCTCTGCCGCCGGTGCCGTCAGGATCAGGTGGGCAGACTGCGTACCGGGTGCGCACGGGCGACAGTTTATGGAAAATAGCCCGGCGTTACAATCTTAGCGTGGCGGAGCTTCAGCTTTTTAATGATCTGGGCCAGTCAACCACTATCAAGCCGGGACAGGTCCTGCGCTTGCGGCCTGCGGCTGCCAACCGGATAAAGCCGAAGCCGGTTCCCGTGGTTAAAGGCAAAAAGGAACGCCAGGAGATCGTGACCTTGAATAGGGGTGATAATCTCTGGCGTATCGCCCGGCGTTATCAGGTGACGGTGTCCGAACTTGAGAGCTGGAACCGCTTGCCGCCGGGAAAGATTCTCCAGCCGGGCCAGCAGCTGGTTGTTTACCGCTGATTTCTTTACAATCCTCGCATCCACTCTTCCCGTAAGGGTACGTTTCCGTTTAAGGCTTGGTCAATCATCTGCAGAGCGGCTTCGCGCTGAGCCGGCGAATGGATTTTGATCGGCAGATAGTTGGAGGCGTGGTTGGCCATAAACATGCCTCGGCTCAGATTGGTCCAGGAAATCATCTCCTTGAGTTCCAGGAGGAGGCCGTGCTGATCGGGGAGTTCGAAACGGCCGTTCCGCCGGCTTTCATCCAGAGGGGTTCCGGGAACCACCATGGTAACCAGGGCGCCGACATAGTTGGGGTCGATGGCGCTTAAGACTTCGCCGGTGCGCCGGGCATGGATCAGAGAACGGTCGCGGCCGGCGATGCCCAGCATAACGGTGGTCGATAGTTTTATGTCGGCGTCCTTGACCTTCTGACAGAGGCTGATTGATTCCGCGCCGGTGGTTCCTTTTTCGATCGCGGCCAGGGTTTCGTCGTCACCGCTTTCGAGTCCGTAATAAATGATTCCGAGTTTAAGTTCACGGAGGAGACGGAGTTCCTCCAGACTGCGCCGGCGCAGAGCTTTGGCGGAGGCGTAGATTCCGATGCGTGTCAACTGAGGTAGTTCGCGGTTGATTTCTTCGAACAGACTCTGGAGCCTGGGAAACGGTATGACCAGGGCGTCGCCATCGGTGATAAACAGGCGGCGGGCGGCGGTAAAGGCCCGAGCGGCATAGCGAATGTCGGTGGTCAGGGTGGCTTCGTCCTTGATGCGGAAACGGACATCACGGTAGGTGGGACAGAAGGTGCAGAGGTTATGGGAACAGCCCACGGTGACCTGAAGAATGATGCTGCGAGCCTCACTTGGCGGGCGGATGATATTGCCTTCGTAATGCATCGGAGAAGTCCTTGTGAAAAAGATTGGCTGATGGAGCTTTCGAGATATCTTAGGCCGATAGATTCGACAATCCGGTATTTTAGTACATCGTCGGGTTTTCTTGCAACCCCTTTTGATAGTCTTTTTGATGAAAATTAACACGGTAGAATTTGTTAAGAGTGCGGCCGAAATTTCTCAAGCGCCGGATGATGGACTGCCCCATCTGGCGATTGCCGGCCGTTCAAATGTTGGGAAATCGACCCTGATCAATTATCTGCTGGGTCGGCGGGCGCTGGCTCGGACCAGCGCCAAGCCGGGACACACCCGGCTGCTTAATTTTTTTCTGGTGAACCGGACTTTCTATCTGGTCGACCTGCCGGGCTATGGTTATGCGGCTGTTGATCGCAAAACTCAGGGCGGCTGGGGGATGATGGTGCATGACTATCTGGCCGGACATCAGGCCCTCAAAGGGCTGCTGTTGCTCATGGATCTGCGTCGTGAGGCGGAAGCCGAAGAACTTGCCCTGATGACTTGGCTGCTTGAAAACGATCTGCCTTTTTTTCCGGTTTTGACCAAAATCGACAAGCTCAAACCCCAGGCTCGGGTCAAACAATTACGTTGCTGGCGCGAGCGGCTTCGGTTGCAGGGGTTTGGGGCGGAGCCGGTGCCGGTTTCCGCCTTGTTGAAGAGTGGAGCCCCGGAACTTTGGTCCCGGGTAGCGTTTCTGCTTGAAGAAAGGGGAACGCCGTCGGAATGAGACATCAGGAAAAATTAGCGTCCGAGGAAAAAGGGGTGAGCCGCAAGGATTGGGGCGGGCGTTTTCCGGTGGCTCTGGGTTATCCCAACACTTATCCTCTGGCGATGAGCAATCTTGGTTTTCAGACCATCTATCACCTTCTGAATCAAGAGCCGCGGATTGTGGCGGAAAGATTCTGTCTTGAGCCCGAAGGCAACGGGCCGCCCTTGACCAGGGAAAGCCGGCGGCCACTCAGCGATGCCGGTCTGCTCCTTTTTTCAATCTCTTTTGAAAGTGACTATTTGAATCTGGTGACCTTGCTTATGCAGTCTGGTCTTGCTCCTCAGGCCCGGAAGCGGGGAACTGAAAGCCCTTTGATTCTGGTCGGCGGCGTCACAACCTTTATTAACCCGTTGCCGCTTTTTTCGCTGGTGGATGGTTTTCTGCTGGGTGAAGGCGAGCTCCAGATTCCGATATTAATAAAGGTTTTGCTTGAGCGACAGGGGGCTGATCGGCGAGATTTACTGCCTGCTCTGCGGGCGGTACCCGGTTTTCTGAAGGCCTCCCTGCCGGTTCCAGGCCAGGTTCGGTTACCGCGGGCTGAGGTCGACAGTCTGGTGCCGCGAACCTTCGTCGCCGGGTCCGGGCCTCAGGTTTTTACCGACAGTCTGCTGCTTGAGGTCAACCGCGGCTGTCCTCGGGGCTGTCGTTTCTGCGCGGCTGGCTTCGTCTATCGTCCATTTCGCAATCGTTCATTAAGTTGTTTGCAGGAAAGCGTTGTCGCCGGGCAGGAGTTGGGTTATCGCCGGGTTGGTCTGGTAGGCTCAGCTCTGGGTGACTATCCCGAGCTTCCCGGGCTTTGCCGTTGGCTGGTGGAACAGAAGCTGGAATTTAGTTTTTCCTCTTTACGGATCGATGTGGTGGACGATGCCCTGCTGGAAGTGATGCAGCGTGGTGGGGTCAAAGCTATTACGATTGCCCCGGAAGCCGGCTCGGAGCGTTTGCGCCTGGCCTTGCGCAAAGGACTTTCCGAAGAGCTTATCCTGGTCCAGGCGGAGCGGGTGGCGGCCGCCGGAATCGGTCGCTTGAAGCTTTATTTCATTATTGGCTTGCCGGGGGAATCGAGGGATGACATCGAGGCGATTGTTGATCTGGTTGACAAGATCAGAACCAGGATGCTGGCGGCCCGTTCCAGACGGCAATTAAATATTTCTTTGAGTGTCAGTATCAATCCTTTTATTCCCAAGCCGCACACCCCGTTGCAGTGGGCTCCCTTTGCCTCTCTGGCAGAGCTTGAGGACAAGGAAAAATTTCTTTTGCAGAGGTTGCGTCGTCTGGGTGGGGTTGAGATTGAAATGGAGAATCCGCTCAAGGCCGCCTGGCAGGCCCAGCTCAGCCGGGGGGGCGAGGAAATGGGGGCGGCGTTGGTTGATCTGGCGGGTTCGAGGGGACGATTTAAAAATAACTTGAAAAGAATCGTCCACGATTATCGGTTTGCTCTCTCGGGATTTGATCAGGACCAACCTTTACCCTGGGCATTCATCAGCCAAGCTACCCCGGAAAAGGTTTTGCGCCAAGAATTTACTGCCTATAGGAAGATGTTCTCTTCAGGATCAAAACCTCTATAAGGAGGAAGACAATGGATAAGGCGGCGCTTGTTATAATTGATATGGTTAAAGATTATTTCGTCGAAGATAAAGGCTATCCCATCACCCCTTTGGCGCGCGAGATAATTTTACCGATAAACCGGACGATTGCCGGTTTTCGTGAAAAGAATCTGCCGGTGATCTTTTCCACCGATGTTTTTAATGAAGATGACTTTATTTTCAATTCACGGATGCATCCACATGCCCTGGCGGGAACCGAGGGCGCCGAGGTGGTCGACGATCTGTATATGGAAAAAGGCGATTTGTGGTTGCCTAAACCACGGTTCTCAGCTTTTTTCAGAACTGGTTTTGAAAAATATTACGAGTGCAAGATGTGACTCTGGTGGCGGTGGCCGGAATAGCCACTAATTTCTGTGTTCTGACCACGGCCACGGACGCTCTTTGTCATGATTTTAAGACCGTTATTCTGGAAGATTGTACGGCGGCTTTTTCTCTTGAAATTCACGAGTCCTGTCTTGGTGCTTACCGGCGGAATCCGCTCTATCCACTTTTTCAGCTAATGACCGGAACCCAGCTGCTTGAGCAGCTTTAACCAGTTTTATCCTTGCTTTTTGCGGGCTGATGTATTATCCCTCCGCTTTGGTATAGTAATAAACGGATCGGTTCGTTTGGCAGGAAGTCGTGGAGTTGATTCGATGGCGGTTGTCAGCTCCTTTTTCCTTTATGAAAAAGAGACGTTGTTTCCGGAAATCTGGTCTTGATAAAACCTGACCGGGTCGGGTAATAAAAGATAGAGGGGAAATATGATTCTTGAGACTGTTGTTGTTGGACCGCTTCAGGTCAACTGTTATCTGGTGGCCTGCGAGCTGACTCGGGAGGCGGCGGTGATTGATCCCGGTGATGATGTGGAGCTGATTCTCGCGGCTCTGGAGAAGGCCGGGCTGAAGGTCGTCTGTATCATCAATACGCATGAACACTTTGATCACGTTGGTGGCAATAAACGGATGCAGGAAGTGACCGGCGCGAAAATTATGGCGCACCGAGCCTGTGCCGCCGAGGTAACTAGAATATCCAGTCGCGCCTTGTTGTGGGGGATGCGGGCCGAGGATTCACCCCCGGTTGACCGGTTGTTGGAGGACGGTGACGAAATTAAAATCGGACAGAGCGTGGTGCTGCGGGTTATGTCGACCCCGGGGCATTCTCTGGGCTCAATTTCTCTGGTGGGTCCGGGGGTGGTCTTCGTCGGAGATCTGATCTTTGCCGGCTCTATCGGCCGGACGGATTTTCCCGGTGGGGATTATGAAACCCTGATTCGATCAGTGCGGGAAAAAATTTTCCCCCTGGGCGATGAAACGGTGCTTTATTCCGGCCATGGTCCGGCAACGACCGTTGGACGGGAACGTTCCAGTAATCCATTTTTTGTGTAAGCTCGGAAGGTTGTAATGGCCGGAGATTCCGATCATGATCAGATAACCGGTCTGGAAAGCATTCTCGGATATGTTTTCCAGCGCCCCGAACTTCTGCTTCAGGCTCTGACTCACAGATCCTATCTCAATGAGACCAGAGGCGAAGGCTGCATCCATGAGCTGGATTATGAACGTCTTGAATTTCTTGGAGACGCGGTGCTGGAGCTCAAGGTCAGCGAAATTCTCTATCGGCGCTTCCAGGGGGAATCTGAAGGGGGGCTGAGCCGAACTCGGGCTCGAATTGTCAATGCCAAGGCCTTGGCCCAGTTTGCTGACGAGCTTTGTTTGGGTGATTTCCTGCGTCTCGGTCGGGGTGAGGAACGCCAGGGAGGGCGTTGTCGACCATCTTTACTGGCCGATGTCTTTGAAGCTTTGTTGGCCGCGCTTTATTTGGATGGCGGGAATGCAGTTTTGGAATCCCTGGTTCAAAGGTTGGTCGATCTCAGTCTGACTGAGACCGAGGTGGACAGCAAGACCGCGCTTCAGGAAATAATGCAGGAAAAATCAGGGCGGTTGCCTGTGTACGCAATAATTTCCCGAGAGGGGGCTGATCATTGTCCTTGGTTTCAGGTTGCGGTAAAGGATGGACGGGGGCTGGTGCTGGGTCGTGGTCAGGGTGAATCACGAAAAAATGCGGAGCAGCAGGCAGCCGGTGAAGCATTAAAAAGGCTGGCGAAAGATCTAAAAAAAGATTGACAGGCCGGCGGTGCCTGTGATAAACGGGTCAGCCTTGTTTTTACGGGGTGCATATCTGTTGCTGGCGTAGCTCAACTGGAAGAGCAGCTGACTTGTAATCAGCAGGTTGCGGGTTCGAGTCCCATCGCCAGCTCCAGTGGCAAATGTATGTTTTTTAAGGAGAGGTTCCCGAGTGGCCAAAGGGAACAGACTGTAAATCTGTCGGCGACGCCTTCGGAGGTTCGAATCCTCCCCTCTCCACCATTATACTGCAAATCGATTCAGGCAGGTTACGCACGGAATTAGGCGGGAATAGCTCAGTTGGCTAGAGCGTCAGCCTTCCAAGCTGAGGGTCGCGGGTTCGAGTCCCGTTTCCCGCTCCATTCCAAAGGTTCGGCTTTGGCTATCGATTTGCTTGCTTCTGAAGTAGATTGGGGTCGTGAGCCCAAGTCCTATGCTGGGAAAGAAACGATCAATCTGCGGTTTTGCCCACGTAGCTCAGTGGTGGAGCACTTCCTTGGTAAGGAAGAGGTCATCGGTTCAATCCCGATCGTGGGCTCCACTGAAGCGGTTGCTGAATCGTAACCCAGGCCGGTAGTGGTGAAATTGGAATGAATTTTCGGATTGGTGTAAACCGGTTGTTTGAGAGAGGAGACCTAAGGAAATGGCAAAGGCGAAATTTGAACGAACCAAGCCCCATGTAAATATCGGCACGATTGGTCATGTAGACCACGGCAAAACCACTCTGACTGCAGCCATTACCAAGGTTCTGGCTCTCAAGGGACAGTCGCATTACA